>Ga0307374_10000633_pt1 | contig 66508 bp, 54 predicted proteins | sample OX3MG_FD_202532 | JGI IMG/M metagenome (GOLD analysis project Ga0307374, IMG submission 202532) | Soil microbial communities from Risofladan, Vaasa, Finland - OX-3 | ecosystem: Environmental > Terrestrial > Soil > Coastal area > Acid sulfate soil | place: Finland: Risofladan, Vaasa | collected... | reverse complement strand
CGAAGGTCGAGGGGACCTTCGACCACGGCAACGCCAACAACCCGCTCGATACCGAGATGCGGGCTCGCGGCGCCAACCTCTACAACGCCGCCGGGGTGAAGACCTATCCGTCGTTGCTGGTGGGGTTCAAGGCGACGATCGCCACGCTGCAACAGGGGTTCGACCGGCCGATCCTCAGCGCGCTCGCCGATCGCAGGTCGACGATCCCGGCCCTCGGCCTCGCGCTCGCTGAGTCGAACTGGACCGGCTTCGGGCAACGCTCCTGGAACGAGCAGGTGTACGCGAGTGAGGTCTCCGGCCTGCCGGTCTCGGCCTTCAGGCTCCCCCAGCCCACGGTGTCGATCCGCGGGGTGGTCGTCGACCCGCTGCAGCGCCGTGTCGCGAGTGTCTGCGTCACCCCCCTGCGCGGCAACACCGCACTCACGCCGGTGCTCACCACGACGAACGGCACCTACTTCATCTCCAACCTCGCTCGCGCCGGGTACCGCCTCCAGATCTCGGACTGCCGCCACGTGCTGAACAACGCCCCGGCGACGCTCTACGACGCGAAGGCGACGGCTCGTCACGTGAGCCCGGCGCGCGCGCAGGCGACCGTGCTGAGCAGCGCCTGCACGCTTGACAAGCCCTGCCTCAGCGAGAGCATCAACGTCCTCGACGTCGTCACCTTCGGCATCCTCACCCCCGAGATCACCTGGCCGCGGCCGGCGTCGATCCCCTACGGCAGGCGCCTCTCCGCGACGCAGCTCGACGCCCGTGCCTCAGTGCCGGGGGTGCTGCGCTACTCCCTCCCCCGCGGCGCCCTACTCGCGCCGGGCACGCACGTCGTGACCGTCGCATTCCACCCGCGCGACGCCACGAGCTTCGTCGTGGTGCAGGCGACCCAACAGGTCGTCGTCGACCGGCTGCAGGCAAGGCTCACCTGGCAGCGGCCGGCACCGATCGCCGCCGGCACGCCCCTCTCCGCCGTGCAGCTCGATGCCGTCGCCTCCGTGGCAGGGCGTTTCACGTACTTCCCGCCGCGCGGGACCGCCTTCGGCCCCGGCATCCACCCGATCGCGGTGCGCTTCCAACCTGCCGACCTCACCCACTACCGGGCGGTGACGGGCCTCGTGCGGATCGTCGTCCTCCCGCCGACGCTCAGCCCCTGAGGGCGGGGGTCAGCTGCGCCGGGCGGCCGGCGACGCGACGGCCGCGCTGCGGATCAGGTCCGCGGCGCGCTCCGCGATCATGATCACCGGCGCGTTCGTGTGCCCGGAGATGAGCTCGGGGATCACCGAGGCGTCCACCACCCGCAGCCCGGCGACGCCCTTCACCCGCAGCTCCGGGTCGACGACGGCGTCGCCGTCGGTGACGGCGCCCATCTTGCAGGTCCCGACGTAGTGGTGCCCGCCGCGCGCCGCGCCACGGATGTAGTCGGCGAGCTCCTCATCGGCCGCGGCCGAAGAGCCCGGCACGAGCTCCGCGACGACGTAGGGGCGCAGCGCGTCCTGGCCGAAGATCTCGCGGGCGACGCGACACCCCTTCACGAGGCCGTCGATGTCGACCTGCTCGGAGAGCATCTGGTGCTCGATGCGCGGTGGGTCCTCGGGGCGCTGGGAGCGCAGGGAGACGACGCCGCGGGCGCGGGGATGGCAGAGCCAGACGCTCGTCTGCACCGCGGGGATCTTCTCCGGCTTCATGTCGGTGATCCCGTCGACCTCGGGGGGGATCGGTCCTTTGAGCGGCCGGTTGCGGCTCACCGCGAGCGGGCGGAAGGTGATCTCGAGATCGGGGCGACGCGCCCCCTCGGCGGCGGCCTCGCTGCCCGGAAAGCGCGTGAACAGCAGCGCCGTAGAGCCGGAGGCGGTGGCGCCGCCGCGACCGTGCAGCAGGAACTGCAGGCCGTGGTGGACGACGCCGCGCGCGTTCAGCTCCATGTTGAGTGTCGGGCGGTTCACGAGGTAGGTAAAGCCGACGACGGCGTGCTCCTGGAGGTTGGCTCCCACCCCCGGGCTGTCGACGACGACCTCAAGGCCGACGTCGCGGAGGTGCTTCTCGGGCCCGATGCCGGAGAGCATGAGGACCTTCGGCGACCCGATCGTGCCCGCGCAGAGGAGCACCTCGCGCGCCGTGGCCTGCTTCAACGCCCCGCCGACGCGGTACTCGACCCCCGTCGCCCGGTTCTGTTCGATCAGCACCCGCGTGACGAGTGCGTGCTTGCGGAGCGTCAGGTTGCGGCGGCGGCGCGCCTCGGCGAGATACGAGCGCGCCGTGCTGCTCCGCAGCCCCCGGCGCTGGGAGACCTGGGCGCGGCCGACCCCCTCCTGCGCCGCACCGTTCAGGTCGTGGGCGTACGGCAGCCCCCACTGCTCCGCCGCCTCGATGAAGGCATCGTTGATCGGGTGGTCGATCCCCGAGTAGCTGACGTGCTGCGGGCCGTGGTCCCCGCGGTAGTCGCTCGCCCCGCCCGCGAAGGTCTCGCTGCGCCGGAAGTAGGGAAGGACGTTCTGGTAGTCCCATCCCTCGCAGCCGAGCGCGGCCCAGTGGTCGTAGTCCGCCCGCCGGCCGCGCGTCCACGCGGTGACGTTGATCGAGCTGCCGCCGCCGATCACGCGCCCCGCGTCCCAGACGTTCTCCGCGCCCTTGCGCGTCGGGTCCGCCTCCGCCGGGTACCGCCAGTTGTACTTCGCCCTGATCTTCAGCAGGCCGGCGGGGAAGCGGATGAACGGGCTGCGGTCCTCGCCGCCGGCCTCGAGGAGCAGCACCCGTGTGCTGCGGTCCTCGCTCAGGCGGTCGGCGAGCACGCAGCCCGCGGAGCCGGCGCCGACGATGATGTAGTCCCAGGTCGCTTCCACCATCGGTCGTCCCCCCACCGAGATCCGGTCTCGCGTTCTGTGCGCGGGCCGAGGTCGCAGCTCGCACCTCGGCCGCCCGGCGCACGCCTGCGGCCGAGGATGCTCCAGCCCTGCTACCGACGGCATTTTTAGCAGGCGCCGGCGCGCCGGCGACCGGCTCCTAGCGCGTCGGCGGGACGCGGGCGACGACGATCGCGAGGTCGTCGTTGTTGCGCGGCCCGCGGTGGTCGAGCACCCCGAGCTCGATGCGCCGCGCGATCCCCTCGGCGGAGCGCCCCGCCGCGAGGGCGAGCGTCTCGCAGAGCGACTCCTCTCCGAAGAAGCGGCCCTGTGCGTCGCGCGCCTCGATGACGCCGTCGGTGTAGAAAACGAGCGCCTCGCCGGGGGCGAGGTGCAGCGCCCCCTCCGCGATCGGCGCGTCCTCGGTGAGGCCGAGGATCGTGCCGGTCTCGGCCATCGCGGCCTCGACGGCGCCACCACTGCGCTGCAGGTAGACGGGGGGGTGGCCCGCCGAGGCGAGCGAGACGGCCGTCCCCACGCCGTCCTGTCGGAACGAGGCGAGGGCCGCCGTGCAAAATCGCCCCTCGGGGGCGGCGCGCAGCACCGCCCGGTTGAGCTGCCGCAGCATCTCGGCGGGGGGCTGTCCCGACTCGGCGAGCGCGCGGGCGGTGTAGCGGGCGATCCCGGCGAGGCCGGCCGCTTCGGGGCCGATGCCGCTCGCGTCGCCGAGGAGAATGCTCCAACGCCCTCCGCCAGTCGGAAAGATGTCGTAGAAGTCGCCGCCGACGAGGTTGCCAAGGCCGCTCGGTCGGTAGCGGGCGGCGAGATCCAGGCCGGGGATCGCCGGGAGGAGCGGCGGGAGCAGCGACTCCTGGAGCGCGGTCGAGATCCTCGTCTGCTCGGTGACGGCGTCGGTGACCTCGATGGTGTGGCCGAGGTGGGCGGCGAGCGCGGCCCCGAGAGCCGCCTGACGCTCTGAGAAGGCGCGGCTGCGGTGGTGAAGGAGGCAGAGCACCCCGAGGCTCCGTCCCCTCCGCCCGCACACCGGGAGCGCGAGGAGGCTGCGCAGCTCCCGATTGCCGAGGGTGTCGCCGAGGGCGCTCTCGCCGAGGAGCGGGCGGATCCGTGCCGCGTCCGAGAGGTAGACCGTCTCGCCGCCGAACGCCGCCTCGAGGTCGGGAAGTGAGTCCAGCTCCGAGGGGAGGGCGAAGCGCGCCACGTCCGGACCGTAGAGCGCGGCGGCACGCCCGCTCTCGGGGAGTGAGACGAGCGCGAGGCGCGCGCCGGTGATCTCGCAGGCGGCCTCGGCGAAGACCTCGATGGCGTGCTCGGGGGTGTAGTCGCTGAGCGCCCGAGGGAGCATGAGCAGCGCCCGCTCCAGCCGGTCGCGGTCGGCGGCCGACTGCAGGAGGCGGCTGCGCTCGCTCTCGGGGAGCACGTCGAGGTCGTCGACGAGGCCGGTCACGGCCTGCCCGCGGGGAGGGACAGCTCGAACCAGACGACCTTCCCGGACTCCGAACGCGTCCAACCGCAGCGGTCCGCCATCTGTCGCACGATCTCGAGGCCCCGACCCGAGTCGTCCTCGACGGTCGCCTCCCGGAGGTTGGGCTCGAAGGCCCCGGCATCGGCTACCTCGCCCCGCAGCACCGTCGGGCCGAGGTCGATGCGGACCGTCGCCGCCGAGCGCGCGTGCACCACCGAGTTCGTGACCAGCTCGCTCACGAGGAGGACGGCGGCCTCGACCAGCAGTTCGGGCGCCTCCCCGAGGGCGCTGCGGACCGCGGCCCGGGCAGTGCGCGGAGCGCTGCCGTCGGCCGCGACGTCGAGATCGACCACCCTTACGCTCTCGAGAAAGGGGGCCGCCCCGACCTCGGCGCGCGGGGCGCTCGTCCAGGAGCCGCCGCCGTCCACCGTCTCGCTCTCGCGCGCCGCGACCTCGGCGGCGGAGCGAGCCGCACCGGCGGCGCGCAGCGCGCTCGACATCTCGACGAGCGCGCGCACCTTGGCCCGCAGCAGGTCCGGCTCGAACGGCTTGGAGATGTAGTCGACGGCGCCCGCGTCGTAGCCGCGCAGCTGGTGCTCGAGGTCGTGGGAGATCGCGGTGAGGAAGATGATGGGGATGCCGCGGGTCGCGGCCCGCGCCCGCAGCAGGTCGGCCGTCTCGAAGCCGTCCAGGCCGGGCATCTGCACGTCGAGCACGATCGCCGCCACCTCATGGTCGAGCAGGTAGCGCAATGCCTCGCCCCCCGAGCTGGCGGTTTGCATCTCGAGGCACAGCGGCTCGAGCACCGCCTGCAGGGCGAGGAGGTTGTCCTTGCGGTCGTCGACGAGGAGGATGGTCTCGAGCGGTTCCGGAGCCTCAGACGGCATCGTTCAGCCAGACCCTCATGAGACCGAGCAGCTCGTGGAGGTCGACGGGCTTGGTGATGTAGTCCGAGGCGCCGGCGGCGAGGCTCTCCTCCCGGTCGCCGCGCATCGCCTTCGCGGTGACGGCGATGATCGGCAGGCTCGCGCACCCGGGCAATGTGCGGATCACACGGATCGCCTGGTAGCCGTCCATCTCCGGCATCATGATGTCCATCAGCACGAGGTCGATGCCGGGCGTCGCCTGTAGGACCTTCAGCCCCTGCGGGCCGCTGTCCGCGCAGAGCACCTCGATGCCTTGGCCCTCGAGCGCGCTCGCCAGCGCGTACAGGTTGCGCACGTCGTCGTCGACGATCATCACCCTCGTCCCGGACCAGTCTGTCGAGTCCTCGACCGCCTGCACGAGCATCCGGCGCTCCACCTTCGGGGTGGCGGCGACCGCCGCCGTGGCGGTGGAGTCGACGTGGATCGGCAGGAGGAGCGTGAACACGCTCCCCTTGGCCGGGGAGCTCTCGACGCGTAGCTCGCCCCCGAGCAGCAGGGCGATCTCCCGGCTGATGGAGAGACCGAGGCCGGTCCCGCCGTAGCGCCGACTCGTCGTCCCGTCGGCCTGCTGGAAGGCCTCGAAGATGAGCTGCTGTTTCTCGCGGGGGATCCCGATCCCGGTGTCATGGACGGCGAAAGCGATCCGCGGCATCTCCGGGCGCTCGGCGTTGGCTGCGATGCGCAGCTCGACCGAGCCCGCCTCGGTGAACTTGCAGGCGTTGGAGAGCAGGTTCTTCAGGATCTGCTCCACCCGCTGCTGGTCGGTGACCATCGTCGGGGGCGCCCCGTCGGCGACCGTGATCGAGAAGTCGAGGTCGCGCTCGGAGGCGATCGGCCGGAAGACTTGCTCGAGATCGGCGCAGAGATTGTCGAGCGTCACCGGGGCGAGCGCCACTTCGAGCTTGCCTGCCTCCACCCGCGAGAGGTCGAGGATGTCGTTGATCAGGCTCAGCAGGTCGTTGCCGGCCTCGTAGATGCTCTGGGCGAAGGTGATCTCCCGCTCGGAGAGGCCCCCGCCGTGGTTGTCGGCGAGCGTCCTCGCGAGGATCAGCAGACTGTTGAGCGGTGTCCGCAGCTCATGGGACATGTTGGCGAGGAACTCGGACTTGTACTTGGAGCTCAAGGCGAGCTGCTCGGCGCGCTCCTCGAGCTCGCCACGGGCGAGCTCGATCTCGGCGTTGGTGTGCTGCAGCTCCTCCTGCTTGCGCTGCAGCTCTGCCGACTGGCTCTGCAGCTCCTGGGCGAGCTCCTGGGACTGCACGAGAAGCTCCTCGGTGCGGGAGGTGGCGAGGATCGTGTTCAGCACGACGCCCACCGTCTCGACGAGCTGTCCGAGGAGCTGGCGGTTCACCTCGGTGAAGGGGCGGAACGAGGCGAGCTCGAGGACGGCGAGCACCCGCTCCTCGAAGAGCACCGGCAGCACGATGATGTGCGGCGGCGTGGCGTCGATCACCCCGGTGCGCACCCGCACGGTGTTGGTGGGGGCGTTCTCCAAGACGATCGGCTTGCGTTCGACAGCCGCCTGGCCGACAAGGCCCTCCCCGATCGCGAAGGCCGCCCGTCGCCGCCCCTTGGTCTCGGCCCCGTAGCCGGCGAGGAGCTCGAAGCGGAGGCGTCGTTCGTCGACCTCGCCGGAGGGGTCCGCCATGTAGAAGGCGCCGAAGTGCGCACCGACGAGGGGCGTCAGCTCGCTCATGATGAGCCTCGAGACGGTGCGCAGGTTGCGCTGGCCCTGCAGCATCGCGCTCACGCGCGCGAGATTGGAGTTCAGCCAGTCCTGCGCCTCGTTCTGAGTGGTCGTCTCCCGCAGGTTCTCGATCATCTGGTTGATGTTGTCCTTCAGGTCGCCGAGCTCTCCCGGTGCCTCGACGGTGACCTGGCGGGTCAGGTCGCCCCGCGTCACGGCGGTCGCGACCTCGGCGATCGAGCGGACCTGGCTCGTCAGGTTGTCGGCGAGCTGGTTCACGTTCTCGGTGAGGTCGGCCCAGGTGCCGGAGACCCCCTTCACCTCCGCCTGGCCACCGAGGCGCCCCTCGGTGCCGACCTCGCGCGCCACGCGGGTCACCTCGGCGGCGAAGGCCGAGAGCTGGTCGACCATCTTGTTGATGGTGTTCTTCAGCTCGAGGATCTCGCCGCGGGCGCCGACGGTGATCTTCTGGGAGAGGTCGCCCTGGGCGACCGCCGTCGTCACCTGGGCGATGTTGCGGACCTGATCGGTGAGGTTATCGGCCATCGAGTTCACCGAGGTGGTGAGGTCCCGCCAGGTGCCCGAAACCCCCTTCACCTCCGCCTGGCCGCCGAGTTTGCCCTCGGTGCCGACCTCGCGGGCCACCCGGGTGACCTCGTCGGCGAAGGCCGAGAGCTGGTCGACCATCGTGTTTATGGTGTTCTTCAGCTCGAGCAGCTCGCCGCGGACCTCGACGCTGATCTTCTGGGAGAGGTCCCCCTTCGCGACCGCCGTCGTCACCTGCGCGATGTTGCGGACCTGGCTCGTGAGGTTGCCGGCAAGCTGGTTGACGTTCTCGGTGAGGTCCTTCCAGGTCCCCGAGACCCCCGGCACGATCGCCTGGCCGCCGAGCTTCCCCTCGGTGCCTACCTCGCGCGCGACGCGGGTCACCTCGGCGGCGAAGGCCGAGAGCTGGTCGACCATCGTGTTGATGGTGTTCTTCAGCTCGAGGATCTCGCCGCGGGCGTCGACGGTGATCTTCTGGGAGAGGTCCCCCTTCGCAACCGCCGTCGTCACCTGGGCGATGTTGCGCACCTGCCCGGTGAGGTTGCCGGCGAGCTGGTTGACGTTGTCGGTGAGGTCCTTCCAGGTCCCCGAGACCCCCTGCACGTCGGCCTGGCCTCCGAGGCGGCCCTCGGTGCCGACCTCGCGGGCAACGCGGGTCACCTCGGCGGCGAAGCCCGAGAGCTGGTCGACCATCGTGTTCACGGTCTGCTTCAGCTCGGCGACCTCGCCCTGGGCCTCGACGGTGATCTTCTGGGAGAGGTCCCCCTTCGCGACCGCGGTGGTGACGTGCGCGATGTTGCGCACCTGGCCGGTGAGGTTGCCGGCGAGGCGGTTGACGTTGTCCGTGAGATCCTTCCAGGTGCCCGAGACCCCGGGCACGATCGCCTGGCCTCCGAGGCGTCCCTCGGTGCCGACCTCGCGAGCGACGCGGGTCACCTCGGCGGCGAAGGCCGAGAGCTGGTCGACCATCGTGTTGATGGTCTCCTTCAGCTCCGCGACCTCGCCCTGCGCCTCGACCGTGATGGTCTGGGAGAGGTCGCCGCGGGCCACCGCTGTCGTGACGTGCGCGATGTTGCGCACCTGGCCGGTGAGGTTGCCGGCGAGCTGGTTGACGTTGTCGGTGAGGTCCTTCCAGGTCCCCGAGACCCCCTGCACGTCGGCCTGGCCGCCGAGGCGGCCCTCGGTCCCGACCTCGCGGGCGACGCGGGTCACCTCGTCGGCGAAGGAGGAGAGCTGGTCGACCATTGTGTTCACGGTCCGTTTCAGCTCGAGGATCTCGCCCTGGACGTCGACCTGGATCTTCTGGGAGAGGTCCCCGTTGGCGACCGCGGTGGTCACCCTGGCGATGTCCCGCACCTGGTCGGTGAGGTTCGTCGCCATCGAGTTCACCGAGTCGGTGAGGTCCTTCCAGGTCCCGTCGACGCCGGTGACGCGGGCCTGGCCGCCGAGCTTTCCCTCGGTGCCGACCTCCTTCGCGACGCGCGTCACCTCGTCGGCGAAGGCCGAGAGCTGGTCGACCATCGTGTTGATCGTGTCCTTCAGCTCCGCGACCTCGCCGCGGGCGTCGACGGTGATCTTCTGCGAGAGGTCGCCGCGGGCGACCGCCTTGGTCACCTGCGCGATGTTGCGGACCTGGCCGGTGAGGTTGCCGGCAAGCTGGTTGACGTTGTCGGTGAGGTCCTTCCAGGTGCCCGAGACCCCCTGCACGTCGGCCTGGCCGCCGAGACGGCCGTCGGTGCCGACCTCGCGGGCCACTCTCGTGACCTCGTGCGCGAAGGAGCGGAGCTGGTCGACCATCGTGTTCACGGTCTGTTTCAGGTCCAGCATCTCGCCGCGCACGTCGACCGTGACCTTCTGGGAGAGGTCGCCGTTGGCCACGGCAGTGGTGACGACGGCGATGTCGCGGACCTGGTCGGTGAGGTTGGCGGCCATCGAGTTCACCGAGTCGGTGAGGTCGCCCCAGATCCCGAAGACGCCCTTGATGTCCGCCTGCACGCCGAGGTGCCCCTCGGTGCCCACCTCGCGGGTGACGCGCGTGAGCTCCGCGGAGAATGAGCGCAGCTGGTCGACCATCGAGTTGACGACCGTGCCGATGCGGGCGAAGTCGCCTCTCGCCGGGCGGCCGTCGATGGTCAGCAGCATCGTCTGGGTGAGGTCGCCCTCCGCGACCGCGGAGATGACGCGCGTCACCTCAGTCGTCGGCCGGACGAGGTCGTCGATCAGCGAGTTCGTCGCCTCGGCGGCCGCCATCCAGTTCCCGAGCGCGCGTTTGGTGCGCAGCCGCTCGGTCGACCTCCCCTCTCGCCCGACGACGCGGGCGATGCGCGAGATCTCGTCGGTGAAGAGGTCCTGCTGCTCGACGAGGTCGTTGAAGGCGCGCGAGATCTCACCGACGATGCCCGCCCGCCGCGTCGAGAGACGGGCGCGGCCGTCGCCCTGCTTGGCGGCGACGAGCGCCCGCAACAGCTCTTCGAGGAAGCGCGCCTCCGCGCCCGTGGCCTTCGGCGCCTCGTCGCGGGAGAGGGCGACGGGCGGGTCCACGACGCTGGTCATCGGACACCATCAGGTGCAACAGGATGAGACGGGCGCGCGGCGGTGGCTGACATGTGCTCCCCTGAATAGTTTTGCCAGCCCTGCGACCCATCAATATAGGCGCTTGGCGTCGCTCGGCAAGGAAATTCCATGACGTTTCAAATCGCCCCAGCTGGGGAATGCCCCCTGGAGCGACGCCACAGCGGATGCCAGCCCTGGTGGTGACGCCGGCCCGACACGGGCCGTTTTCTCGCGCCTTCACGGCGATCGCCGACCCTCGCGTGGAGCGGGTGGGACGACAAGGAGCCCGTTGGGCAGGCTCATCGAAGTGGTGCCCGTCTCCCTCGGGGGCGAGATCGGCTCCCCGCGGGACTGGGCGCTCCCCTACCTGGACGACGAGCACACGCGCTACGCGAGCCGCCTGCTCGGTGACGCCGACGCCCTCCTGCTCGGCCGCCGGACCTACGGGGGGCTGTCCGCCGCCTACCCCACGACGGTGTCGAACCCCTTCGTCGAGCGGATGAACTCGATCCCCAAGTGGGTGGCGTCGAGGACGCTGCGCGAGCTCGCGTGGAACGCGACCTCCATCCTCGGTGACCTCGTCGAGTTCGTCGCCGACTGCAAGCGCCGGCCGGGCGGCGACCTCTTGAAGTACGGCAACGGCGCGCTCGTGGCCGCCGACCTGATCGGCGAGTTCCACCTGCTGCTCGCGCCGGTGACCGTCGGCAGGGGCCAGCATCTCTTCCAGGAGGTCGAAGGCGCCCCGCAGCTGTCGCTCGTCGATGTCACTCGCTTCAACAGCGGCGTGCTCGCCCTCGGGTACGCGCCGAAGCGCGCCGCGCGGCACTGAGCGAGCCCCGGCGTGGCGGAGATCGCGCGCCGCGTCGACAGGCGGCACGCGGCGCGCCTTTGCGGGGGAGCCCCATACTGAATCGGCGGGTCGCGGCGAGCCGGGTGACCGTCGAGTATGTCGGCCTCGACGGGCAGGCGTTGCCGCTCGAGTCGGCGAGTGTCGACCACGTGCTGACGACGTGGACGATGTGCACGATCCCTGACGTCGAGGGCGCGCTCTCAGAGATCCACCGCGTCCTCCGTCCCGGTGGTGAGCTGCACTTCGCTGAGCACGGCCGCTCGCCGGAACCGAACGTGGCCCGCTGGCAGGATCGGCTGACACCTCTGCAACGGCGGCTCTTCGGTGGCTGCCACCTCAACCGGTCGATCGATGCGTTGATCACCCGCGGCGGGTTCGACGTGCTGCGCATGGCCACCTACCAGATGCGGGGCCCGAAGCCGATGGGCTACACGTTCGAGGGGCTCGCGGCAAAGCCCTGACCGGCGCGCGGCGGCCCGAGACGCGGCGCGGCGTCGGGGCTGGCGGTCGAGTCACGACCGGGCGGCTGCGCGCCGTCGCCGCGCCGCGGAACTCCTGCTCAACCGCGGCGCGGACCCCAACGGGGCGCCCGACTACGCCCACGGGACCGCGCTCGGCGCCGCCCAAGGGCACGGGACCGAGAGGAGCGACGTGATCGAGTGGCTCCGCGGGTGCGGCGCCCGGTCGGTCGACGCAGCGGGATGAAGTGCCACGGCGAGCGCTGCGGGCAGCAGTGGTCACAATGCTTCACCGGAGGAGGGAGGCGGCAACGATGAGACGGGTCTTCGTGGCAATCGTGGGGTTGTTCTCGGTGGCAGCGGTACTGACGAGACTGGCCGAGGCCGTCGGCGTCGGGCGCCGGCTGCACTGCGCGTGCGAGCCGACGTGCTGGTGCAGGCGCCCGGGGCTCTCGCTGCTCAGGTGGGTGACCCCGCCACGGTGGCACGACCTCCCCGACCCCCCGCTGAGCGCCGAGGACAAGCGCCAGCTCGCAGAGAGCCGGTAGCGCCGCGCACCGCGCCGGTCTCCTCGAGCCCGGGCGCACCTCGCCGCGCTGCTCGCGACCACCGGGTAGGCGGTCCCCGTAAGCGAGGGCCGACGCAGCAGGTCCGCACTGAGCACCTCACCTCAGCCTGTCGTCCTGCTGAGGCGCACCGCGCGCGGTGGCCGCCGCAGTCGTCCAGGCGACCGGGTAGCCTGACGCCATCACACCCCCTGGGGGTATGGGGAGGGAGGCGCGAATGGTCGGCTACTCAGAGGACAAGGCGGCGCTGCAGACCCGCCTCCGCCGGATCGAAGGGCAGGTCCGTGGGCTCGGGCGGATGGTCGACGAGGAGGCGTACTGCATCGACGTGCTGACCCAGATCTCGGCGGCCACGAGGGCGTTGCAGGGGGTCGCGCTCGCGCTCTTGGAGGGTCACCTCGCCCACTGCGTCCACGACGCCGTGCTCGCCGGCGGCGAGGAGGCCGACGCGAAGGTGCAGGAGGCGAACGAGGCGATCCGGCGACTCGTCCGCTCGTGATGCCCCACCTCCTCGCCCTTTCGACGGGAGGGCTCCTCCTCGACATCGGGAGGAGCCTCAAAGAGGCCTTCTTCATGTTCTACGACACCCTCTGGGCGCTCGTCCTCGGCTTCGGCCTCTCGGGAGCCGTCCAGGCGTTCGTCTCGCGCGAGGCGATGCAGCGCCGCCTCGGCAACCATCGACCCGCTGCCGTGCTCCGGGCATCGCTCTACGGAACGGTCTCGTCGTCGTGTTCCTACGCGGCGTCCGCGATGGCGAAGTCGCTCTTCAAGAAGGGCGCGGACTTCGTCGCCTCGATGGTGTTCATGTTCGCCTCGACGAACCTCGTCCTCGAACTCGGCATCGTGCTCGTCGTGCTGATCGGCTGGCAGTTCGTCGCCGCAGAGTTCGTCGGCGGCACGATCATGATCGCCCTCCTCGTCCTCGCCGGCGGGCTCTTCTTCCGCGGCCGCGCCCTCGAGGAGGCCAGGCGCCGCGTCGGTGCCCCCGGCTCCGCGCAGAACCCCCACGGCGAGGAGTCGGGTGACCGCCGGCCGACACGCGAGCGGCTCGGCTCGCTCGCCGGGTGGTCCGACGCGGCGAGCTACACGATGGCCGACCTCACGATGCTGCGGCGCGAGATGCTCATCGGCTACACCGTCGCCGGTTTCCTCGCCGTCCTCGTCCCGGTCCATCTCTGGAACGACGTGTTCCTCCGCGGGCACGGCTTCGGGACGACACTCGAGAACGTCGTCGTCGGGCCGCTCATCGCGGTCATCAGCTACGTCTGCTCGATCGGCAACGTGCCCCTCGCCGCCGCGCTGTGGAAGGGCGGCATCAGCTTCGGGGGCGTCGTGAGCTTCATCTTCGCCGACCTGATCACGATGCCGCTGCTGCTCATCTACACCAAGCTCTACGGGGCGCGGATGGCCCTGCGGATGCTGGCGGTCTTCTGGGTCGTCATGTCGATCGCCGGCCTCGCGACGGAGGGGATCTTCCGGACCTCGGGCATCGTGCCGGCGACTCGACCGGTGCGCATCGCCGTCGAGCACTTCTCGTGGGACTACACCGGCGTCCTCGATCTGGTCTTCCTCGCCGCCTTCGCGCTCGTCTGGTACCTGTCGCGTCACCGCCACCGGTTCGGCGGGGGAGCTGGCTACACGATCGACCCGGTGTGCGGCATGCAGGTCGAGCAAGCCCAGGCGCCGGCCTCGATCGGAGCCGGCGACGACACCCTCTACTTCTGCTCGGACCACTGCCGTGAGCGCTTCACAGCGAACCCCTCCCGGTTCCCCCGCTCGGTCACGGTGCCACGGCGCCGTGACGAGGAGGGCGTGGCGCTCGTCCCGAGCTCACGACCGGTCACCGACGAGCACGAACCTGCCGATCAGCACGAAGGCGAGGGGGACATGGCTCCGGCAATCGATCCCGTCTGCGGGATGACCGTCGATCCGGCGACCGCGTCGGCGATCCGGAGGCTCGACGGCGTGAACTGGTTCTTCTGCGGCGCGGGGTGCGCCGACGCCTTCGACGGCGACCCCGCGCGCTACGCCGCGGCCACGCGTGAGCACAACGGCTAGCCCGACGAGATACCCGGCGGCCGGACCGAGGCGGAGTCGTGGAAGCGCCTTCGAGGCCACGGATTTCGTGAAATCAGGGGACTGCTGACATAGCGGTCTCTGCCGCTCTGAGTGGACGCCGATCCACCTCGTTGGATCCGGAATGAGCTCTCTGCGCGGTGCAACCGCGAGACCCGCTTCGTACGGTTCTTCGGCAGCTACGTCGGCTCCCTGCGCCGCACCGGCCTCTCGTGAATCCTGCCGCTCGCCGACCGCCGGAACGTGAGCATCCGGGTCAGGATCGATCCCGCCGTCCACGATGCCTGGCCCGCTGGGCAGCAGATGAGTTCCGAAGCCTCAATGCCCAGATCGAGATGCTGCTGCGCCGTGCGCTCGACGATGCCGGGCGTGCGCCGAAGCGTGCTGGTCCGCTGCCGAAACCGGGCCGCCCGCCTGTGACGCAATCCGTCGAGCGGCACGGCACGCGGCTCGCCGCGACCACGCACGACGGGGGTCAGGCGGGCGGGGATTGATGCTTCGTCGCTCCCCGAGCGCATTACTCGCGCTCGGGCAGTCCAAGGGCGCGCGACGCGCTCGTCAGCGCGACCGCGTGCAGCACTCGCCGATCGTCGTCTGGCGCGGCAAAGATGAAGATGCTGTGGATCGCGGCAAGTGCGGCGCGGGCTCGCGCCCGCCCGGCAACGTCGGGCTCGGCCTGGCCGGTTAGCAGTTCCATGATCCGCTCGTACAGGGCGGCCGCCTCCAGCGACGCCGGCGGCCGCCGCGCCGCGGGGTCCTGCGAGAGCACCCGGATGGGCTCCTCGTTCTCGGCGACGAGATCGACGTAGCCGGCAAGCACTCGGGCCGGTCGCCCCGGGCCCTCGTGGGTCTCCCCGGCCTCGACGACCCCGGCGAGGTGATCGAGGATCGGCCGCATGAGCGCGAGAAGGAGCTCCTGCTTGGACCGGAAGTGGTAGTAGAGCGCCGCCTTGGTGAAGCCGAGGCGCTCCGAGATCTCCCGCGTCGAGGTCGCGGCGAATCCCTTTTGAGCGATGAGCTCGAGGGCAACGGCGAGAATTCGCTGGCGCGTCGCCTCGGTCGACTGGCCTTCCGGAGCTCGATCGAGCCCAGGGCTCTCTACTCTCACGGATCCCGAGGCTAATGCCCGTGGTCAAGAGTCCACCGGTACTTACCGTTCGACAAGTCAGGTGTTCTAGGATCCTGCGGTGCCCGCCGTTTCTCGGACCCCTCCCGCCGCGGGAGGGGACCCAACCCGCCGGCGGCGCGCCCGATGAGGCTGTCGCGAAGGACGCTCCCCCGTCGGCGCGCCGGCGAGGCGGGCCTGGCCTGGAACCGTCCGAACCTGCTCTCGAGGAACGAGCTCTCGCTCTCCAGCCCGCAGTTCGAGGACGGCGGCTTGCTGCCGCTCGAGACAGCCAGCACGGCGGCCGGTGGCCAGAACCTCTCGCCCACGCTCGTCTGGGACCCGCAGAAGGTGAGCGGGCAGCGGCTGCTCGTCGTCGTCGAAGACGCCGACGCCGCGCGTCGCAGGCCCGCCGTGCACTGCCTGGCGTCGCTCGACGGCCAACGGTTCCGCTCGGGCCGCATCGAAGCGGGCGCGCTGACCTCGGGAGATGAGGACGAGGGCATCATGCTGCTGCGCTCGACGTTCGGGCGCGGTTACGTCGGCCCGGCGGCGGTTCGGGGACATGGCCTGCACCGCTACGTCTTTCAGCTGTTCGTGCTGCCGATGGACCTCAGCCCCACGATCTACGGGCGCCTCGAAAGAAGGAGGCCGGGGAAGCTCCTCGGCGAGATCGGGATGCCGGTGATCGGACGTGGGAGGCTCACCGGCCTCTACGACGTGTGCCGCTGAGGAACCTTGCCCAGGCGATGCCTGCGTTGCTCGGCGCTCTCCCGTGCGTGGGAAGGTGAAAGCGGTGGCGCGGGCCGCCTCCTAGGTGTCCCGCGACGCCATCCGCCACGCGCCGAGCGCTGTCCATACCACGAGCCACGCGGCGACGACGACGGCAGCCCAGGTCCGTGTCTCGAAGATCAGGTTTGCCTGGTCGGATGAGCCTCCCCCCATGGCTATCGGTATCGCGCTCGGCCCGAGGTGGTCGGCTGCGACGCCCACGACCGATCGCTGGAGGTTGATCATGTGCGGGATGTGCGCCCGAAGGAAGATCGGCGTCAGGATCACCTCGAGGACGATCATCAAGATGACCGAGATCGTCCGCTGGCCGGTAAGCGACCCGAGACCGAGGCCGACGAGGAACCCGATGGCGGCCTCGAGCTCTATCCATAATCCGGTCCGCACCATCAAGGAGTCAGAAGGAGCGAGGAACTGTCGCGAGTAGTCGGAGTAGTCCAATCTGGCGATCGTGACCGCGACAGCACGGATCTCGGCCTGGGTCGGTTGCGGCCCGGAGCCCGGCGGAGGGCCAATCTTCACGCGGCGACCCCCCGGACCGTTGTTGCAGGGGACGTTTTGGATCACCGAGGCAAACGACGACGAAGGGCCTTCGGGGCCAAGCCGGAAGCCGAAGTTGCAGATGACGTCGTCCGCATGGCTCGATGCCCAACTCTCGAGCGCAGGCCGGGACAGCCCCGCAGGAACGTTGGTCCCGTCGTAGTTGAGGACGGTCGGTGCTGCAAAGGAGCAGACCAAACAGACGATCCCATAGCCGATCGCGACCAGCGACCCGATGATCGCCAGCCCTGCGGGGATCCGAGCGAAATAGATCGCCACGCGGGAGCGCCCGGTCACGACGAGGTGACGGAAGACGCCCTCTTGGAGATCGACCGAGCCGGCCGTGCAGCCCAGCGCGGCCGCGACGATGAAGCCGAAGATGTACAGCACGCCGGAGACGAGCGCCGTGAAGATGTCGTAGCCGCCCGCCGGGCCATAGCTCTTCGGATCGAAGGCATGCGCGAGAAGCCGGACGACAAGGAAGAGCGCCGGTATCCCGATCGTCACAACGGGGAGGACGATCATGAGCCCGCGCCGGCGCCGCAGCTCCATGAATCGCTTGCCGATCATGGCGCCGGTCGGTAGCCACGAGCCCCGATGGTCGTTTGCCGGCGGTCCCGTCTCCACCCTTGCAAGCGGCGTCTCGGACAAGGTGGTCATTGCGCGTCTCCCAGGCGGCTCGTCACTTCGAGGAACCACGACTCGAGCGACGTGTGCACCGGCTGCAACCGGTACAGATCGATCCCGTTGTCGATGAACAGGCGGGCGACTTCGGCGATCACCTCACGCCCAGCTCCCGGTGGCAGCGTGATGTCGAGTCCGGAAGCCCCGGAGGTGACCTGCACGCTGAGGTTGCTCGTGCCGAGCACGGTGTTCGCCTTCTCGTCATCGGAGCATTCGACCTGCAGCACCACCGAGGCGCCGGACAGCAGCTCGGAGATCGACCCCTGACGGATCACGCTCCCCCGGTCCACGATGGCGACCGCGTCGCAGGTCCGTTCGACCTCGTCGAGAAGGTGCGACGACAGCATCACCGTGCGGCCCTCGGCGACGAGGGTGGAGATCATGGCTCTCATGTCGTGCATCCCAGCCGGATCGAGGCCGTTCATCGGTTCATCGAGGATCAGTAGCTCCGGGTCTCCTAGCAGGCAGGTGGCCACCCCCAAGCGCTGGCGCATTCCCATGGAGTACTTGGCCACCTTGTCGTCCGCGCGTTGCGTCATGCCGACGCGATCGAGTGCCGGGCCGATGCGCTCTCTAGCGGCAGGCTCTCGATGGGCGGCGACCAACTCGAGGTTCTGTCTGCCGGTGAGATGGGTGTGAAAGCGCGGCTCGTCGACAATCGCGCCGACTCGCGCCAAGGCAAGGTCCCGGTGTCTCGGGACGTCGAAGCCAAGAAGCGACATCGTGCCCGAGTTGGCATGCGTGAGCCCGAGCAACACTCGGATGAGCGTGGTCTTGCCGGCACCATTCGGACCGAGGTAGCCGAAGGCACAGCCCCTCGGGACACGAAGCTCCACGTTGTTCACCGCGACGTTCGGCCCGAAGCGCTTCGTCAATCCGTGCGTCTCGACCGCCCACTCGCTTTCGGCAGCCTGCTGCCTGTTATCGGCAAGCGTCATCGTGCTCATAACTGATGCCTCCGTCCTCTGCGGCTGCTGCGTCCAGCGCATCATCGACGTGACCGCCCGATAGCTGCGCCATCCTCGCGCATTCGTATGCAACTCAGTATGCATGGCCGCGCGCGGCCGGACGGTGAACCGTTCCCGATGGATAGCGACAGCGGGGCTCGCATGACCGTTGCGCCGATCGCCTCGAGGCCCTGCCCGACTATCGTCCGAGCCGAGTTCGTTTACCAGCGCTGTCGCAGCGCACGGCCGAAGGAGGTGAGTCCGATTCTCTTCATGCACTGTCGGATGCCCACCCCTTCAAGCCGGAGCCACTAGGGCTCGTCGTCATCGGTCCCTGGGCACCGCAGCTCGGATGCCTTGAAAGGGACCAAGACAGTCCGTTCGCGGATCGCGTCGACACGACTGGCGGTACCGGCTCGATCGACACACAGCGCACTCTCTACCTAGCGGCGCGCCAGTAGAGCCGCCATGCATACCGCCGGAACCTCTGCCGCTACGTCGGCGTTTCGTGCGACGCTTGGTCGACCTCGACGGAGTTCCTTGCCTCGGCAACTTCGCTCTCGATCGGAACCGGTGACCTGCTGAGGTCGCGAATGCCGCCAGCGGTGACCAGCGCTTCGATGCGAGCCGATTGTGCTCGCACCTGGTCTGCCCGGTCCTCGGCGCGTTGCGCTGCGGCGGCGACCGCAGCGCGGTCCTTCTCGAGGTTCTCGAGGGCTTCGTCGATCTCAGTCCTGTCACCTGAGGCCGTGAAGCGCGCCTTCATGGCCTCCACCTCCGCTCGATCCACGGACAGCTCTGTCTCGAGGAAGGTCGCCGCATTGCCGAACTGATCTTCCTCGGTGAGCAGTTCGGATTGCTCCGCACTGAGAGAAGCGACGCCGTTGGTGAGAACCAGGCGACGCGCAAGCGCCTCGCGGGCCATGTCGGCATGACCAGAAGCCGCTGCCGATTGTGCCTCGCTCTCCAGCTCTGCCGCACACCGCTCCAGTTCGTCGGACTCGCGACGCAAAGCGCGGAGCGCGTCGTCGAGCCGTGACTCGGCGTGGCGCACCCGCTCGAGTTCCTCGAACAGCCGCTGGTAGGCGAAGTCGATCGCTGCCTTTGGGTCGTCGTGACGATCGAGGAGTTCATTGGCCTTCGTGCTCAGCGTCAGCGCCACCCGCTTCAGCAGGCCCATGGCGATTCTCCGTCTCTCGAGGTGCGTGCTAATCCGATGTTGACGCATGTCCTGTTCCCGGTCCTAGAGCCGAAGGTCCCGACATTCGGCCGCGAGCGGTCGCTCACTATGAGGTCCGTCTGGGAATGTCGTGCCCCCGCAAGATTTTGACCCCTACGCGCTGCTCGACGCGCTCCGCGCCCGCGAAGACGTCGACCTGATCCGCTCGAGCGTCGAGCTCGTGCTGCAGTCCCTCATCGAGACCGAGGCGACCGGCGTTATCGAAGCGATCGATGAATGAGAGGGGGTCGCCGATCTCGATCGCCGAGTGGCTGTTTGGTCGTCACGACGCAGACGAGTTCGACGCCAATGCCCGGCGGACGTCGCGTGCGATCTGCACGTCCTCTCGTGCGGTAACGACGAACGCTCGCACACGCGCCTCGGTGGTCCCGATCTCATAGTCGCAGCCGTGGCCGTCATTCCTCTCGGGGTCGATCTCGATGCCGAGAAAGCCGAGACCTGCCGCAGCACGCGCCCTGATCGAAGGTGCGTGTTCACCGACGCCGCCGGTGAACACGATGGCGTCAAGCCCGTTCATCGCCGCAGCCATAGTCGCGACCGCTCCCCGCAACCGGTGGAGGTAGACCTCGACCGCCAAGATGGCGCCGGCATCGCCGCGTTCCTCCGCCTCGAGAACCATCCGAAGGTCGGCACTTCCCGAGAGACCAAGTAGCCCCGAGCGGTGTTCGAGCATCGACGCGAGCTCGGCGGGCGGGAGATGCGCGTGCTCCTCGAGCCAGAGCACGAGACCCGGATCAAGACTGCCCGCTCTCGTCGCCATGACCAAACCGTCAAGGGGGGTGAAACCCATCGTCGTGTCCACCGAGACGCCGGCGACGACTGCCGCAAGCGAGGCGCCGGCTCCCAGATGGCAGGTCACGACGCGCCGGCTGCCAATTGTCGTTCCGACGAACTCTTCCACCCGCGCTGCTGCATAGGCATGTGAGAGGCCGTGGAAACCGAATCGGCGGAGCGGCCAGCGTCGCCGCCACTCAGCAGGCAGCGCATAGGTGAACGCCGCGGCCGGCATCCGGCTGTGGAACGCGGTATCGAAACACGCGACCCCCGGCGCCTCCGGCAGAAGCCGCGCCATCACGTCGAGGCCGGACAGGGACGCCGGGAGATGGAGGGGTGCGAGGTCGACGAGCGTTTCGAGGCGACGGCGAACTTGATCGTCGACGATCACCGGTTCGATGAACTCGCTGCCGCCGTGCACGATGCGGTGACCGACCGCGTCCACCGAGCCCGCACGCCCGATGACCTCGGCGAGCGCGCTTTCGTCAATCCGCCCGGCGCGCAGCGGAACCTCCTCTGCGACGACGAGTCGCTCTTGTTCCTCGAGCACGGAGACCTTGAGGCTGCTCGACCCGACGTTCACCGTGAGGATCCGCATCGTCAGTGCCGCCAGGTCCAGTCGCGGATCTCCGGCGGGTCGTCTCCGTGGCTTCTGGTGAATGCCCGAGCCCGTAGGCGCTCGTCTTCCATCTCCTGTCGGATCGCCGCTACGTGCGACCCGAGTCCCGGAACGCGGTCGATCACATCCATCACGAGGTGGAAGCGGTCGAGGTCGTTCAACATCACCATGTCGAAGGGCGTCGTCGTGGTGCCCTCCTCCTTATAGCCGCGGACGTGGAAGTTTTGGTGGTTCGTCCTCGCGTAGGTGAGGCGGTGGATGAGCCACGGGTAGCCGTGGTAGGCGAAGATCACGGGCCGATCGGTGGTGAAGATCGTGTCGAACTCCCGGTCCGACAGGCCATGTGGGTGTTCCGAGTCGGGTTCGAGGCGCATGAGGTCGACGACATTCACAAAGCGGATCTTCAGCTCGGGTAGCCGGGTGCGAAGGATGTCGACGGCGGCAAGACATTCGAGCGTCGGGATGTCCCCACAGCAGGCGAAAACGACATCGGGTTCGCCATTGTCGTTGGAGGCCCACTCCCAGATCCCAAGCCCCCGCGTGCAGTGCAGGACGGCCTCCTCCATCGTCAGATAGTTGAGCGAGGGCTGCTTTCCGGCGACGATGACGTTTACGTACTGACGACTGCGCAGGCAGTGGTCCATCGTCGACAAGAGGGTGTTCGTGTCCGGCGGCAGATAGACGCGGATCACCTCGGCCCTCTTGTTCACGACGTGGTCGATGAATCCCGGGTCCTGGTGCGAGAAGCCGTTGTGATCCTGACGCCACACGTGTGAGGTGAGCAGGTAGTTCAGCGAAGCGATCGGTCGGCGCCAAGGGATCCCGTTCGTACACTTCAACCACTTCGCGTGCTGGTTGAACATGGAGTCGACGAGGTGGATGAACGCCTCGTAGCAGTTGAAAACGCCGTGCCGGCCCGTCAGGAGATACCCCTCGAGCCACCCCTGGCACTGGTGCTCGGAGAGCATCTCCATCACTCGGCCCGCGGTCGCGAGGTGGTCGTCGCTCTCGAGACGCTCACCCTCCCATTGACGCTCCGTCACCTCGAAGACCGCTTGCAGGCGATTCGACACCGTCTCGTCGGGACCGAAGAGGCGGAAGTCGGTGGGGTTCGAGACGACGATGTCGCGGAGAAACGCTCCCAGCACGCGCGTCGCCTCGTCGAGACTCGTTCCGGGCGTCGCGACGTTGACCGCGTAGTGCCCGAAGTCGGGAAGCGCGAGGTCCTCGAGAAGGAGGCCACCGTTCGCGTGAACGTTCGCGCTCATGCGCCGATCGGCCTTCGGTGGCAGTTCCGCAAGCTCGGCAATGAGCGCGCCTTCGTCGTCGAAGAGCTCGTCCGGGCGGTAGCTGCGGAGCCACTCCTCGAGCTGGGCGAGGTGTCCCGGGTTCGTCCGCACCTCGGCAAGCGGCACCTGATGGGCGCGCCACGTTCCCTCCATCTGCAGGCCGTCGACCATCTTTGGTCCGGTCCAACCCTTCGGGCTGCGCAGCACGATCATCGGCCAGTTCGGCCTGTCGACCACGCCCTCCACGCGCGCCCGCCGCTGAATCTCCGTGATCTCGCCGAGGGCCGCGTCGAGCGTTGCCGCCATCTGTTCGTGCATGTCGGCCGGATTGTCACCGGACACCCAGTGGACCTTGTGGCCGTAGCCCTCGAGGAGCGAGGTGAGCTCGTCGTCCCCGATGCGAGCGAGCACCGTGGGGTTGGCGATCTTGTAGCCGTTCAGGTGAAGGATCGGGAGCACCACACCGTCGTTCACGGGGTTCAGAAACTTGTTGGAGTGCCAGCTCGTCGCCAGCGGGCCGGTCTCGGCCTCACCATCGCCGACGACGCAGCAGACGAGAAGGTCCGGATTGTCGAACGCTGCCCCGTACGCGTGCGAGAGGGCGTAGCCGAGCTCACCGCCCTCATGGATCGAACCGGGTGTCTCGGGAGCAACGTGGCTCGGGATGCCGCCCGGGAAGGAGAACTGGCGGAACAGCTTTCGCAGGCCCGCCTCGTCGCGACCGATCTCCGGATAGACCTCGCTGTAGGTCCCTTCGAGGTAAGCATTCGCGACCGCGGCAGGCCCGCCGTGGCCGGGGCCAAAAACGTAGATCGCGTCGAGACCCCAGTTCCGGATCACTCGGTTCATGTGCGCGTAGACGAAGTTCAGCCCCGGCGTGGTGCCCCAGTGTCCGAGGAGCCGCGGTTTCACGTGCTCGGGTCGGAGAGGCTCGCGGAGGAGCGGGTTGTCGAGGAGATAGATCTGTCCGACAGCCACGTAGTTCGCCGCCCGCCAATAGGCATCAAGGAGGGCTGCGTCGTCCGGGGAAAGAGCCTGTGGTTCGGGCATGGCGCCCGCCTTCCTTGGGGTCGGCTTCAGATATTCACTGGGCGCCCCCCTCGCCCGAGTGTCTCAGACGATGGGCTTGCGGTGTGCTGCGGAGCGAGCCGATTCTCTCGATCCGCCGGAATAAGGCCGAGCTCACCCCAGGCCGCCGGGGCTCATAACCGCGAGCACAGGGACCTAGACCCGACGAACCCGAAGCCGCGCAGCGCGAGGCTCCCGCTCAACGAGTGACGCGGGACGACTCCCCGTGCGCGCCTTCGAGGCGCCGCCCGCCGGGGCGGCCGGAGTAACAGCAGGTGGACCGGCTCGTCGTGGGAGGGCTGCTCGGCAGCCGTGCCACGCCCCCGGCGCCGAGCGATGCGGTCGATGATCGCCGCGACATGCGGGGTCAGCGCGAGGGGGGGCCGGGTCTCACGGCTGCGCGCGTAAAGCCACCGCTCGGTTCGGTCAGGTGCCTCAACGCCATCCGAGCGGCGAGGGCGGGGGCTCGAATGGTCGACACTGCACGAAGACGCCATCGTCACCCTCACCGACCCGCTCGAGCGGGCCGCATTGAAGCATCGGTCGATGTCGACGTCCTTCTCGCGTACCGGGCACCAGACCGCTCCGTCCTCAAGGTGGCGTCGCCGCCCTCGGCCACGGCGCTCTCGCAGGTTGAAGAACATGCTCACCCCGTGCCTCGACCTCAGCGCACCTAGCGCCGAGCAGCGGGGTGCCGTTCGATCGACTTCAGAAGGTGGATGTGCTTGTCCGTGTCGAACGCCATCATCTCCGCGAGCACCGGTCACAGCGTCTCTTCGGGTGCAGAGCGCAGCGCGTAGCGGAGCTCCTTCAGGGCGGTCGCGTCTGCCTTCTCCATGTCGAGAAGCCGGTATGTCTCGTCGAGCAGCTCCTTGCGCTGCTCAGCGCTGACCTCGACGTGGGGAACGGGAACCGCGACGTCACTCACCTCGGCTCGCAGCACTGCGGCGATCCTCGCGAGGACCTGGTGGTGGCGCTGTCGTCCTCCGCGATGAGCCCAGCGAGGTGCATCACTGCCGGATCCCTCCGCCTTGGAGAACGCTTCACACGCGTCGGACGCCTTCGCCTCGACAGCGAGGTGCTCCTCGATATAGGCGAGTGCGCGTTGGTCCCAAGGGGACGGGAGGGAGCGCATAAACGTCGGATCTACGTACTCCTCGCCCCAGAAGAAACCGGGGTGCCCCTTTCGGAGGGGAAATCAGGAGAATTCCCGTGGAGCGACATGACGTCCTCTTTCCTTGTGGCGGCCACCTCCGGGCCACTCACTCCCCGTATAGAGCACCCTGGAGCCGTCGCGCCAACAGGGCCGAAGGTCCCCAGTTCCCCCCATCCCGTTGCCAACGGGGCAGCTCTGCCGCGGCCACGCCTTGTTCAATGATGTGCAACGGCATCGCCGGTTCTTCGAGCCGTCCGGCGCCCCTCCGCTGTACCCTGGCGTGTGGGAGTTTTCGAAAAGAGCGATGTCCAGCGCGCCTGAGTCAGAACCCGGCCAGCTGCTCGGGGCGATCTTCGCAGCCAGTCCCGATGCCGTAATCGTGATCGATGCCGAAGGCACGATCATCCTTGCGAGCCCCGCCGTCACGACGCTCTTCGGCTACTACCCCGAGGAGCTGGTCGGCGCCCCCATCGAACACCTCGTGCCGCTCGACCGGCGAGACGTACACAAGCACCACGTCGAGCACTTCTTCGCCGCGCCACAGTCCCGCCAGATGGGAGTCGGGCTCGAACTGGCCGGTCGGCACCGGGACGGGCGGGAGTTCGCCGTCGAGGTGAGCCTCACACCCGTCGAGGCACGCGGTCGCCGCTATGCCGCGGCGTTCGTCCGCGACGCCAGCGAAAGCCAACGTGCTGTTAGCCGATTGCGTGCGGTCGACGAGGTCACCCAGCAGCTGCTGAGCGGCTCGAGTGCGGAGGAGATCTTTCCAATCGTCGCTCAACGCGCTCGGTGGCTCAGCCGCTCCGACGCAGTGTGGATCGTCCGCCCGAGCACCTCAGGACCGCTCGAAATCGTTTCGGCGGACGGCGCGGGGGCGGACATCCTGCTCGGCGAGCGACTCTCAGCCGAGACCAGCCGATCGGGCGCGGTCATGTGGTCCGAGTCCTCCGAGCTGATCGAAGATCTCTCGACTGCCGAGAATGTCCCCGCGCACTGCAGGGAGCTCGACCTTGGGCCCGGGTTGTACGTCCCGCTCGCGGCGGACGAACGACGTCTCGGCACGATCGTCTTCGCACGAGTGCACGGGACACCTGCGTTCTCGCAGCTGGACGTCGCCTTCGCCGAGGTCTTCGCGAGCGCGATCACAGCTGCAATCGAGCTCGGCGAGGCGCGCGCCGAGGTCGAGTCACTGGGAATCGTCGCCGAGGACGAACGGATCGCGCGCGACCTTCACGACACCGTCATCCAGCAGCTTTTCGCCGTTGGGATGTCACTCCAAGCGACGCGCGCCGGAGTGACCGGGTCATCGGGCGAACGCATCGACAACGCGATAAACAGCCTCGACGACGTGATCAAGCAGATCCGCAACACGATCTTCCGCCTCCCCGGTCGCACCGAGATGACGCTCGGCCTCCGAGAGGAGATGCTGCGGCTCGCGGACAAGTACCGCGAGGAGCTCGGCTTCGTCCCACGCGTCGCCTTCGAAGGGCCGGTCGACGCCGCGGTACCGGAGGTGATCGTGGAGCATCTCCTCCAGGTGTTCCGAGAGGGTCTCTCGAACATCGCCCGCCACGCGCACGCCTCGGTCGCCGAGGCGATCGTCACCGTCGAGAACGAGTGGCTTGTGCTCAACCTCATCGACGACGGCCAGGGTGTGAGCGACGGCCCGAGCGCGGGGTCGGGTCTGCGCAATATCGCCCAGCGGGCCACCGAGCTCGGTGGGAAGTCCGATGTCCGTCCTCGCTCACCACGTGGCACGGTCGTAGAGTGGCGCGTTCCGATCTAGCAGTCTTGTCGGCCGTCGGCGCCGGCAGTCAGCGAACCGCGGTGAGCTCTCCGATCGGCGACGAGGTTGGGGCAGACGCCGCAGCGCTGTCCGGCGAACATGTCTCAGACTTCGCCACGCGGTGTCTCACGAGCAGGCGCCGGAGCTCGTCGGCACCCCAGACGATGAACGGGAACGGGACTACGACGAGCAGTTGACTCGGCGAGAGCCCCGCGGTTCCGAAGACTCGATGGAGCTGTGGCGTGTAGGCGATCGTGAGTGCGAAGGCGATCTCGAAGACGATTGCCCCGAGCAGTGGCCGATTCGAGAAAAATCCGATCGAGCGAAGAGACGCACGCTCCGCACGCACCGCGAATGCAGTGCCGATCTGGCACGCCACGATCCCAAGCCAAGCCACCGTCGTCGCCTGCTCGTAGAGGTGATGGAGCCCACTCGCCGGTCCGGTCGCCGCGTGCAGCTGCCAGCCGCCGTGAAGGAGGGTGAAGAAGAAGCCACCGAGGACGAGCAGGGCGGAGATCAGGCCCATGAAGCCCCACGTCCGCCACAACATCGACCGAACGATCACCCCCTCGGATCGCGGCCGTGGCGCGCGGTCCATCAGCCCCGGCTCGGCCGCCTCACGACTGAGCGCGAGTGCCGGGAGCGTGTCGGTGCCGAGGTCGATCGCAAGGATCTGCATCACCGTGAGCGGGAGCGGGATCGCACCTCCCGACAGCGCGAACACGAGGAAGGGCGCGACCTCGGGAACGGCGTGGGTGAAGATGTACTGGATGAACTTGCGCACGTTGTCGTAGACGCGTCGCCCGCCTTCGATCGCCTCGACGATCGTCGCGAAGTCGTCGTCGGTGAGGACCATCGTCGCAGCCTCGCGTGCGACGTCGGTGCCGGATCGACCCATCGCCACACCGATGTCGGCACGGCGTAACGCCGGCGCATCGTTCACGCCGTCGCCAGTCACCGCGACGATCTCGCCAAGGCTGCGCAGAGCATCGGTGATCCGCAACTTGGCCTCGGGCGCGGTACGCGCGAAGACGATCTCGCTACCCGTCGAGAGCAACTCGTCGAGATCTCCTTCGCTCATCGCGTCCAACTCCGCACCGGTGACGATCCGCTCGCACCCGATCCCGACTCTTCGAGCGATAGCGGTCGCCGTCAGCCCGTTGTCCCCCGTCACCACGTGCACCTTGATGCCCGCTCGGTGTGCCCGCGCGATCGCATTCGCGACCTCGGGACGTGGCGGATCGATCATCGCCACGAAGCCGAGGAGGCAGAGGTCGCCCTCAACCTCGTCGCGAGTCGGCGTGCCCGGTGATCCGCTGAACACCCGACGCGCAATCGCGAGGACGCGCAGCCCTTCTCCGGCGCTCTCCTCGACGAGCCGCGCGAAGCGCTCGCGATCCGCAGACACGAGAGGGCGCGTCGAACCGTCGTTCGTCGCGATCGTCGTGCAGATGGGCAGGACGGTCTCGGGCGCACCCTTCGTGTTCAGCGTTGCTCCACCGCTCACTCGATCGAGTGTCGACATCCGCTTCAGCAGTCCGTCGAAGTGGAACACCGCCAGCCGGCCCTGGTCACGCGCGTCGTGGCCGACCGCGCAACCGGAGAAGCGAGCTGCCGACAACAACGCAAGCTCGGTGGGATCACCGAGATCATCGACGTCGGGTCGGTCGGCTAACGCGGCGGTGGTGCACGCGGCCGCGGCGCGAAGGAGCTCGCTTTCGACAGCGCTCGGCACGAAGGCGCCACTCAGACCCCTTACGGTGTCCGGAGTCCAGATACGGACGACCTCCATCTTGTTCTGGGTGAGGGTGCCGGTCTTGTCGGTGCAAATCACCGTGGTCGAGCCGAGCGTCTCGACCGAGCTCAGGCGCTTGACAACCGCACCTCGTTTTGCGAGATCGCGCACCCCGACTGCCAACGCGAGGGTGATGGTCGGCAGCAGTCCCTCCGGTACGTTCGCGACGAGCAGCCCCACTGAGAAACTCACTGCTGCGCCGATGGTGAGGCCGGCGGCCGCGCCGAGCGGGAGGAACGCGACCGCTGCGATGAGCGCGACGGCGCCGATCAGCCACGCCACCCGCTTCACCTGGTGCTCGAGGGGGCTCTCGTCTTGGGCTGTGCGCTCGGACAGTGCCGCGATCCTGCCCAGCTCGGTTGACATCCCCGTCCGTGTCACCACGGCGCGCGCTTCACCACCGGTGCAGTTCGTGCCGCTGAACACGAGATCGTTCGCCTCGAGGAGCGGCACCGTGACATCGCCCGGATCCGGCGAACGGACGACAGGCACCGACTCGCCGTTCAGGGTCGAGAGATCGACCTCTACGGCGCCGTCGATGACGCGAGCGTCGGCGGAGATGCGGTCACCCTCCGCGACGACCAGGACGTCGCCGGGAACGAGCTCACGGGCGACGATTTCGGAGATCGTGCCGTCACGGATGACGCGAGCTCGTGGCGGCATGTAGGCGGCGAGTGCTTCAACCGCGTTCTCGGCCTGAACCTCCTGTGAGAACGCGAGCAACGCGTTCAAGACGACGACTGCGCCGATGGCGACCGCCAACAGCGTCGCGTGGTTGAAGAGCGAAAGGATCGCCGCCGCGACGAGCAAGAGCGCGAGCGGGTGGGTGAACTGGCGCGCGAGCTCCTGCAGACGACGGTTCGAATCGCGTCGGACGATCTCGTTCGAGCCGTCGGTCACGAGACGACGAGTCGCCTCCCTACTCGTCAGTCCGGCGGTCGAGGTCCGCAGCCGGCTCATCAGTTGCGCGATGGGCCATTGCGGATCACTCGACTCGTCCTCCTCGTCCGGCGCTCGGAGTGTGCTCTTCGTCGCCACGACGAGATGTGCTCGGTCGTCGTTCGCTTGGCGTGCGATGTCAGTTGCCGCGTCGGACGATCACGACGGGGCAATGCGCATGGGTGGCGAGGAACTCGCTCACCGACCCGAGCACCATCCCGGCAAACTCACCGTGGCCGCGACTACCGACGACGAGGAGCGAAGCCTCCTCTGACTCCTTGAGCAGCGTCGGCGCGGGGTGGCCATGCACGACCACCAGGGTCACAGTGTCTTTGGCGTCGGGACCGAGCGTCTTCTCGACGCTCTCCTCGAGGATCAGCCGGGCATCATCTTCGAACGAGACGTTCTCCGACCAAGCCACGGGATAGCCGTAGGTGTTCGGCCATTCCCACGTGGTGACGGCAACAAGCCGGAGACCGGTGAGCCTCGCCTGCTCGGCAGCCCACGCGAGGGCCTCTCGCGAACACTCGGAGCCGTCGATGCCGACCACGATCGGTCCGCGCTCGCGAGCCTCGTCTGTGTTGGTTTGCTGTGTCATTGTTCCTCCGTTTCCTGTTCGGTTGACGCGGTCAGTCCGTCACGCGGTGCCGTTACGCGAATCAGCGGTGTGCTCGAAGTGCTGGATGGCGGCGTCGGTTCCGGGAAAGATCAGCCCCTCCTGCCCGTTGTCGGGCCAACGGACCAGGTACGGCGGCGCACCGTTCGCGCCGTGCACCTCGAGAATCTCCCCGTCGCGCGCCGGAGCTCCGACATCAGGTCGGCGAATGATGAGGCGATCCCCGGGTTGTGCAGTCATGACTCCTCCTTCTTCTCTGCGCGGCACCTGGCGTCGATCGCACCTTTGAGTCTGAGTGTCCGACCGCATGAGCAGTAGGGCCGTTGGTCCTCGATTTCGAAACCCCCGAATGGATACCGGCCGCTCATCAAGCTGGGTGTGAGTACGAAGCGCCGACGAAGTGACCTTCGGCCCTGGGAGTCGACTACCGGCGCGGTGACACTGAGGAGAGGAGCGCCGTTCGATGCGGCGAACAGAGGAGGATGGAATGACCCGTTTGGCGCGACGCGATCTCCCGGGTCACAGGCCGAACCCACTCGCAGCTGGGATCCAGAATCCGGCTCGCTGCGGTCGACCTGTCCTGGAATTCCGTGGGATACGCGTCTGATCGAGCACATCGGTCAGCACATCGCGCTCGAGATGAACGCCACCAACACCGACGGACAACTCGCCAAGCTCGGCAACCCGCAGATTAAGTACCTCGCTGAGCTGATCGCTGCGGATGAGCACCGGCACCGCAGAAATGCTTTCGATGCTCACCGCCTCGGTGGAAGCGCCGCCGACGAGGAGTCGACGAGACCGAGTGGACGGCCGACCCACCCAACAGCGGCGAACGTCGCCATCTCCTTCGAAACGAGGTGCACGAGCTCCTTGCCGTCGAGCGGCGCGACGTTGTCGACCTGAAGGATCTGCGGCGGGACATGTGTTTCGCACCCCGAACGACGATGTGGTCGGTGATCGTCCAAGTCATGGCGTGCGACGCGGAGAAGCACGTCCGCATCCTGAAGGCGACCGCGCGAAGCCTGAGGCACCCATCCCGCGGCTGACTGTCCGACCCCGATGGATCGACCAACCGGGCGCGCGACGACCCGCGAGCGGTCTGCGCTCGCTCCACAACAGCGAACTCCGGTGTCCGGCAGCGCCGGCGCGCTAGAACGACTGAGCGACCTACTGTCCCGAACGAGTCGCCTCGATCAGGGTGCCAGCGTCCCCGGTGAGAATCGCCGGTGCGTCCTCGAGCCTGCCGATCCCTGCGAAGCCGGCCGTGGCTTCGACGAACGAGCAGACGGCCTCGATCTTGGGGCCCATGGACCCTGCGGGGAACTCGAGCCAACGGAGCTCGGCCGGGGTCGTGCGACGGATCGGCCGTGCGTTCTGGGTCCCGTAGCCGATCTCCACCGCCGCGACGTCCGTCAGCAGCAGCAACGCGTCCGCCCCGACGTGCTCGGCGAGAAGCGCGGCTGTCCGGTCCTTGTCGACGACCGCTTCAACGCCGTGCAGCCAGCCATCGGCGTCGCGAACGACGGGGATCCCGCCTCCACCCGCGCAGATCGCCACCACGCCCCCGTCAAGCAGTTGCTGGATGACGGGAAGTTCGACGAGCTCGCTCGGCAACGGCGAGGGAACGACGCGGCGCCAGGCTTTGCCGTCGACGCGGATCTGCCAGCCCCGCTCTGTTGCAAGTCGCTTGGCCTCGACCTCGGCATAGACCTCACCGACGAACTTCGACGGGTCCGCGAAGCTCGGATCCGCCTCGCTGACCACGGTCTGACAGACCAGCGATACGAACTTCTTCTCCGGGACGGCGTTCTCCAGCGATTGCAGTAGCCAGTACCCGATCATCCCCTGGGTCTCCGCGCCGATCACGTCGAGCGGATAGCCGTGGGAGAGGGCATGGTCGCTGTCCGACTCCAGCGCGAGGACGCCGACCTGTGGGCCGTTCCCGTGGGTGATCACGAGCTCGTGCTCGCGACACAGCGAGGCCAGTGCTTGGGCCGCCCGTTCGACGTGGCGCTGTTGGATTTCGGCGTCGGGGGTCTCCCCGCGCTCGAGGAGGGCGTTCCCCCCGAGCGCGACGACAACGCGCATCTCAGCTTCCGAGGGTCGCGACGAGGATCGCCTTGATCGTGTGCAGCCGGTTCTCCGCCTCGTCGAAGACCACCGACGCCTGCGACTCGAAGACCTCCTCGGTCACCTCGAGCGCTATGAGCCCGAACCTTTTGAAGAGTGACTCACCGACTTCGGTCTCGCGGTTGTGAAGGGCCGGGAGACAGTGCAGGAACCGCACCTCCGGATTCCCTGTCGCGTCAAGCAGCACCCGGTTCACCTGGTACGGAAGCAGTTGCTCGACGCGCTCTCCCCAACGTTCCTCGGGTTCGCCCATTGAGAGCCACACGTCGGTGTAGAGGAAGTCCGCCCCTTCGACGGCCTCGGCGGGGTCGCTCGTCACAAGGAGTCGCGCGCCCGAATCCTTCGCCAACCGCTCCGCGATCTCGCGGACTTCGGCCGACGGCCACAGCGCCTCCGGGCCGGCGAGCCGGACATCGGCGCCGAGCAACGCGCCCGTGACCAGCAGCGAATTCGCCGTGTTGTTCCTCGTGTCGCCGAGGTAGCAGTAGCGCACCTCCTCAAACGGTCGAGTGCTGTGGTCCTGCATCGTGAGGACATCCGCCAGCGTCTGGGTGGGGTGCCACGTGTCCGTGAGCCCGTTCCAGACAGGGACGCCGGAGAACTCGGCGAGGATCTCGACGTTGTGATGCGCTGAGCCGCGGTATTCGATGCCGTCGAACATCCGGCCGAGCACGCGCGCCGTGTCCTTCATCGACTCCTTGTGGCCGAGCTGGGACTCCTCGGGCCCCAGGTAGGTGACGTGCGCGCCCTGGTCGTGCGCGGCGACCTCGAAGGCTGAGCGCGTCCGGGTCGAGGTCTTCTCGAAGATGAGCGCGATGTTGCGACCGGCGAGGTGTGCCGCCTCGCGGCCGTGGCGCTTGTCGTCTCGCAGTTGCCGAGCGAGGACGATAAGCGACGAGAACTCCTCCTTGGTGAAGTCCGCCTCCTTCAAGAAACTTCGGCCGTGGAGATCCATCACTTCGCTCCTTTCGCTTCGTGTCGTGTCGTGACCCATCAGGCAGGGTCCCGTTGGATCGGGCAGGTCATGCAGCGGGGGCCACCTCGGCCTCGGCCGAGCTCACCGCCGGATACGGAGACGACTTCGATGCCGTGCTTGCGCAGCATCGTGTTCGTCGCGACGTTCCGGTCGTAGCCGAATACCACTCCCGGCGCGACCGCGAGGTAGTTCGTCCCGTCGTCCCACTGCTCGCGCTCGGCTGCGCGGATGTCCTCGTCCGTGGTGAGCACGGTGATCTCGTCGACGTCGAGCGCCGACGAGAGCGTCTCCCACAGGTTGTGGTTGCGAAGGACATGGAGGCCGTCTCCATCGCCCGCCGTGATCGTCCAGGAGCGAAGGTGGCGATCGAAGTACGGGTAGAGCACGAACGTCGAGCGGTCGACCATCGTCATCGCGGTGTCGAGATGCATCATCGAGTGCGACTTCGGCAACTCCACGGCGATGACGACACGGATCTGCCCGGAGGCGAAGAGCCGGGTCGCCAACAGCTCCGCGCCCATCGGCGTCGTCCGCTCGCCCATGCCGATCATCACGATGCCGTTGCCGAGAACGTGGACATCGCCGCCCTCGACCGAGGCGGGCAGGTGGCTCGCGTCGTCATCGCCGTAGTAGGTGGTGAACTTCGCACTTGCGAAGAGCCGGTGGTAGCGGTAAATGGCCCTGCTGTGCAGCGTCTCGCGCTGGCGGGCGGGCTTGGCCATCGGGTTGATGGACACCCCGTTGTAGATCCAGCAGGAGTTGTCGCGCTGGAAGAGGTGATTGGGAAGCGGGGCGAGCAGAAAGTCGTCCGCGCGCAGCGTGTTCCACTTCAGGCTCGTCGTGTGCATCGGATGGAGATCACCCTTCAATACCCCGCCGACGAGGTAGGTGGCGAGGGTGTCTCCATCGAGGTCCTCGAATAGGCGGCGTAGCGGCCCGACGAGGGCAGGCCCGAGGTTCTCCGGCGTGCAGAGGCGATCGAGCACGAAGGCACGCCCTTCTGCCATGTCGAGCACTTCGGCGAGCAGCCGTGCGTAGTAGTGCACGGTGACGCCCTTCTCCCGGAGCGCCTCGGCGAACGCGTCGTGCTCCTCCTTGGCCCTCGAGGCCCAGAGCACGTCGTCGAAGAGCAGCTCGCCGATGTTCTCTGGAGTGAGGCGAGAGAGCTCGAGACCGGGGCGGTGCAGGATCGCCTGGCGGAGCTGCCCGACTTCGGACTGGACGTCGAAGACCTCGGTCGTCGAACTGGTCATCTGGATGCTCCTTGCTCTCGTCACTCAAAACCTGTCGGTCGGGGTAAGCCGACCGCTTCCGTGACGGTAAGGAAACCGAGCGGCGAGCGGCAGGGCCAAAGGTCCCCAAGTCCCGCGCGGAGACGTGGGTGAAGGTTCGGGCCCTTCGGCCCTACTGCGCGGCGCCCGGTCGCCGGACGATGGTCAGCGACGCGACTAGCCCACCGTGGGTCGCGGAAGGCAGGTGACGCAGACATGGCTATAGCCCCGATCCAGAAGACGGTGAGCGGCGACGAGCCGACGCTCTCCCCCGCGGCCCGGCGAGCTCGAGCGCTCGGGCTTCCCTCGGCGACCGCGCTCGTCATCGGCAGCATCATCGGAACCGGCGTCTTCACGATGCCGGCGGTGATGGCCGGAGCAGGCACGAGCTCGATCCTCGTGCTCGGCGTCATCTCGATCGGTGCGCTGCTCCTCGGCGTGCTCTTCGGACAGCTGACCAAGCGCATTCCAACGAGCGACGGCGGCCTGTACGCGTATTCTCGCCATGAGTTCGGCGACTTCGCCGGCTACCTCACGGCGTGGTGCTACTGGATCACCGCCTGGGCAGGGAACGCGGCGATCGTCTCGTCGTGGGTCCTCTACGTCGAGTCGCTCTTCTCCATCACCCACCCCTCCGCGTGGACGAACTTCGGCATTGCGGCGTGCGGCTTGTGGATTCCCGCAGTCGTCAATCTCGTCGGCGTTCGGCAGATGGCGTGGTTCCAGAACATCACTGTCGTCTTGAAGTTCCTGCCCTTGGCACTCGTCGGCATCGTCGGGTGGTTCTTTGTCAAGGCACACAACTTCGGCCCGTTCAACGCGAGCGGCGGCAGCCTGTACAGCTGCATCGGCATCGCGGCCGGCGTCGCTCTCTTCTCGTTCATCGGCGTTGAGTGCGCTTCGATCGCGGCGGGCCGAGTGCGCAACCCGCGCAAGAACGTCGGTCGGGCATCGGTGCTCGGAACCGGGCTCTCGGCGATCCTCTACCTGCTCGTGACCGCCGCGGTGATGGGCCTCGTTCCGCACCACGCGCTCGTCGGCAACGGTGCTCCGTTCGTCAATGCCTTCCAGGCCATGTTCAGCCACATCTCGTGGGCCGGGAAGTTCGTGGCTGCGCTCGCCGTGGTGTCAGGTCTCGGTGCGCTGAACGGCTGGACGCTCGTGACCGCAGAGATGCCGTGGGCTGCGGCGAAAGACGGCTTGTTCCTTCCCCAGTTCGCGAAGACCTATCGCGACGGAACCCCGTGGTTCGGGATCCTCGTCTCGACGGCCGTTGCGTCAGCGTTGATGGCTTTCGCCTACAGCGGGAAGTCGGGTCTCACCGTCTTCACGTACTTGGTCGACCTGTCGGTGGTGACCGTCGCCATCCCCTACTTCTTCTCGGCGTGCGCACAGCTCGCGTACCTCGTGTCGCGCAGGCGGATTGTGAACGGTTGGCGCCTCGGTCGTGATCTCCTGATCGCGACGTTGAGTGTGCTGTTCTCGCTGTGGGTGGCCTTCACCGCCGGCTACCAGTCCGTCTACCAGGCGATGTTGCTGCTCCTCGTCGGCATCCCGATCTACGCCTTCTTGAAGGCCCGCCGTGAGCGCCTCGGCCAGGTAGCCGAGCCCGACGAGCTGGCCGAGGAAGACAGCGACGCGACGATCGCCCTCCTCCCGGCCGAGTAGTCGGCACGGGATGAGGATCGGAGAGAAGGGAGCACCACATGTCCAATACCAAGGCGCTGGTCCGCCGACCGAGCAGGCACTTGGCCGACGGCATCGTGACCCACATCGAGCGCAAGCCGGTTGACTTCGGGCTCGGCGAAAAGCAATGGGTCGGCTATGTCGAAGCACTCCAGGCGCTCGGTTGGGAGACCATCGAAGCCGAGCCTGCGGACGACTGTCCCGACGGAGTGTTTATCGAGGACACCATGGTCGTCTACAAGAACGACGTGGTGATCGCCCGACCCGGTGCCGAGTCCCGTCGCCCGGAGATTCCCGGCGCCGAGAAGGCCGTCGCGAGCTTGGGGCTCGCGACGCACTCGATCCGCGAACCCGGCACACTCGACGGCGGGGACGTCCTGAAGGTCGGCGACACGATCTACGTCGGCCGTGGCGGGCGCACCAACGCAGAGGGCGTGCGCCAGTTGCGGGCGATCTTGTCACCGCTCGGGGCGCGGGTTATCGCCGTGCCGGTGCAGAAGGTGTTGCACCTGAAGTCGGCCGTCACGGCGCTACCGGACGGAACGGTGGTGGGCTTCGCGCCTCTCGTCGACGACCCGGCGATCTTCCCCTCGTTCCGCCCAGTTCCGGAAGAATCGGGAGCGCACGTCGTCGTGATCGACGACCAGCGCATCTTGATGGCAGCTGATTGCCCAAAGAGCGCAGCGCTCTACGCGGACCTTGGCTATGAGCCGATCGTCGTCGAGATCGGTGAGTTCGAGAAGCTCGAGGGATGCGTCACCTGCCTGTCGGTGCGGATTCGGGCGCTCGCGTAGCAACCGGAGAGGGAGGGCACTTGGTGTGCCCTCCCTCTCCGGTCTCGCGCGTTCAGACCTTGCCGCGAACACGCATCGCCGTCTCCGACGAGTGGCCTTTCGGCCCTACTGGTGTGCGTCTAGCGTCGATAAGAAGGCGGTACCAAAAGAGAATGCCGCTCAAGTGGTCCTGGGGGCTGTCCTCACCCGAAGGCAGCGGCGAGTTGCACCTGGCCGCGTCCGCGCTCGGGGCCGATCGGAGGAATCATGGTCATAGGGACCCCTATCTCGTACCTCGCGCTCGAGAAGCATGTTCCAGTCGAGAGCTCTTCCGGCAAGCAGATCGGGACCGTCGAGCATGTTCTTCAAGATCCCGAGCTGGATCTGTTCGACGGAATCGTCGTGGCCACCCATCACGGGCTCCGATTCGTCGACCGAGACCAAATCGTGATCATCACGAAGGACACGGTTGGCACTTCGCTCTCGGACGCTGAGGCGGCGCAGCTTCCCAAGCCCGACGGTCCGAGCGTCTTCCACGTCGATGGCCTGCAGGACGTCGGTCCTTCGCTCACGGCGTATCTCGGACGGATGTTCCGACGGGAGCATTGGATCTCACATGATTGATACCGACGATGCCGACTGCGCGAACGAGCAGGCGCAGGAGCGTCCGTGACTAGACCAGCGAGAACGCCCCCGACACAGGAACGGGGGACGCCCACGGCGCCGCCGCCACCGCCCGCATGGCGTCACTACCTCTGGCTCATCGCGATCGGGTGCTTCGTCGTCTTGTACTTCTTCGATCCGGCGACGAAATCTCAAACAAAGGTCACCCTCAACTACTCGCAATTCCTGAGCGATGTCTCGGCGCACAAGGTGAAGACGGTCACCCTCAACACCGATGGTGGGGCGACCGGGAATCTTGCGAACGGCAATGGCTACACCACGGCGATTCCGCCGCAGGCGGGACAAGCCTTCCTCGATCAACTCAGAAGCGACGGCGTTGCGATCACCGCAGAGACCACCGGGACCTCCTTCGGCTCTAAGGTTTTGTCGTGGCTGCTGTTGCTCGCGCCATTCCTCCTCATCGGCTTCTTCTGGTTGCGGATCTCCAAGCGAGGCGCCGGGGCGATGCAGGGTGCACTCGGCGTTGGCCGCTCCAAGGCAAAGGTGTTCGACGAGGAGCGACCGAAGACGACGTTCGCGGATGTCGCGGGCTACGAGGGGGCGAAGCTGGAGATACGCGAGGTAGTCGACTTCCTCCAGCGCCCCGAGCGGTACGCGCGAGCCGGCGCGATGGCGCCGCGCGGCGTCTTGATGGTCGGGCCACCGGGGACAGGCAAGACATTGCTCGCACGCGCCGTCGCCGGCGAGGCGAACGTGCCGTTCTTCTCAGTGACGGGATCAAGCTTCGTCGAGATGTTCGTCGGGGTCGGCGCCGCGCGGGTTCGTGACCTGTTCGCGGAGGCACGCAAGCGTGCTCCGGCGATCATTTTCGTCGACGAGATCGACGCGATCGGCCAGCGGCGGGGCGGTACGATGGTCGTTGCGAACGACGAGCGCGAACAGACCCTCAACCAGCTGCTCGCCGAGATGGACGGCTTCGATCCGGCGACTGGTGTCGTCGTGCTCGCCGCGACCAACCGGCCCGAGGTGCTTGACCCGGCCTTGCTCCGCCCCGGCCGCTTTGACCGTCAAGTTGTCATCCCATTGCCGACACTCCCGGAGCGGCTCGCGATCTTGCGGGTCCATAGCCGCGGCAAGCAGTTCGCTCCCGATGTGGATCTCAACGTCGTGGCGAGAGGGACGCCGGGGTTCTCCGGTGCCGACCTTGCAAATCTCGTCAATGAGGCGGCGATCGTCGCGGTGCGTGCGAATCGTGACGTGCTGCGCGCCGCGGACTTCGACGAGGCTCGTGATCGCCTCATCCTCGGACGGCGCGAAGGGTCGAACGTCCTCATCCCCGAAGAGCAACACTCCGTCGCGGTTCACGAAGCCGGTCATGCGCTCGTCGCCGCATACTGCGACAAAGCTGATCCGATCGCGAAGGTCACGATCCTCCCCGCCGGTCAGGCGCTCGGAGTGACCGAGCAGCTGCCGCTCGTCGAGCGCCACCTCTACGGAGAGGACTACCTCTACGACGCCCTCGCCGTATGCCTTGGCGGACGTGCGAGTGAGCTCGTGGTGCTCAGTCAGGGATCGACTGGGGCGTCCAACGATCTCGCCAAGGCGACGGAGATCGCCACAAGGATGGTGCGTGAGTTCGGCCTCTCCGCGGCCATCGGACCGGTGGGCTATCCCTCCGGTGGCTCGGTCTTCCTCGGACAAGACGGCGGCGCCTTCTCCAGCCGACCCTTCGCGGAAGCGACCCAGGCGGCGATCGACGCTGAGGTCGCGCGGATGTTGCGCGAAGCAGAGAGGCGCGCGGTCGAGATCTTGGAGGAGCACCGAGAGCAGCTCGACCGTCTCGTCGCGCTGCTCGTCTCCAAGGAGACCGTCGACGGCTCGGAGGTCTACGCGCTCGTCGGCCGTTCTCAGCCCGAGATGGGCGGTGGGGTGACGTTGGCCCCCGATCGCGCTACCGCGGTGGCACCGCGCGATCGGAAACCGACCGGAGAAGAAGTGGCGGGTCGCTAGGCGGCACCTCAACCAACTGAGCGCTGACAATGGGCGCGCCGCGGCAGACATCCTCCGCACGAGCCCGCAACCACTCGTCTCGCGCGTTCAGCCTCCGTGGCGCGGGCGCAACGCTGCGGCAGCGAGCTCGAGCGAGTGCGCCGGCGTGTCCGACGTGTCGATTTGGATAGCCCTCGGCCACTCATCGGTGATCTCAGCCATTGCGCGAGCGACGTCGATCGTGGCGTCGGAAGGGTCGTCCCCACGCTGTCGGCGCAACTGAATGCGCGCTTCGGTGATCGCCCGAGGGGCGCAGCACTGGAACTCCACGAGCTCACTCGCCGTCTCTGCCGCAAGCGACGACGCTCGCGATCGCATCGCTTCGTCGTGCCACGACGCGTCGAGCACGACTGACTGGCCGTGCTCGAGGAGTGGGCGCGCTGCAGCCAGCATCGCTTCGTAGGTTGCGTCAGTCATCTCGTCTGCGTATAGCTCGGCGGTACCGACCGCACACGATTGCGCGAGCTCTTTTCGGACGACGTCAGCTCGCAGTACCGCCATGTCGAAGCTTGCGCCGAGGCTCGCCGCGAGCGACGACTTCCCGGTGCCCGGAAGGCCGCCCACGAGGACGAGCTTCACCCGGGCCCGCACGAGGAGCCGGTGGGCGAGGGAGTGGTAGGAGCGGGCCTCTTCTTCGCTGCCCGGCACCCCTTCGGCCGTGCCGAGGCATGCCACCTTGGCGCGCACGTACGCCCGTGATGCGCAATACGCGTCGACGAGCGAGAACGGAAAGGTGTCGCCGGAGCTTGTCGCATACGACCGGAGCAGTTCGCGACCGAGGTCCGGCGCGCCGAGGTGCTCGAGGTCCATGACGAGGAACGCGAGGTCGCAGAGGACGTCCCCGTACCGGAGGGTGTCGTCGAACTCAACACAGTCGAGGATCCGGGGACCGTCTTCGAGACAGTAGATGTCCTCGGCTCGGATGTCGCCGTGACCGTCACGAACCCGTCCCTGTCGGATGCGGTCTTCCAGGAGGGCCGACCGACCCTGGAGGTAGTTCGCCGCCAGACGTTGAATCTCCTCGTTCGCACTGGCGTCGATCACCGTCCCGAGGAAGGGCGCGAGCTCCTCGCCGTTTGTCCGCCAACCGGCAAGGAGCGCATCGGGCCGCGCTTCGGCATTGATCCGGACCGTCCGCTCGGCGCGTTCGTCGGCTTGGAGCACGACGCGAGCGACAGCGTCGATCTCGCGTCGGCCGGCGCTGCCATGACGGACGAGCTCCGACAGGCGACGGTCGGCGGGCAGGCGTCGCATCACCACGAGGTGGTCGATCGGCTCGCCACCGTCGGAGATGTCGTAGACGCCGAGGTAGACGTCGGGGGCATAGCGACGGTTCAGCTCGACCTCCCGATAACAGTCCGACTCCCTTGCCTCGCGGCGCGAGAAGTCGAGGAAGCCGAAGCGCACCGGCTTGCGCAATTTGAAGGCTCGATCACCGAGGAGGAAGAGGACGGAGATGTGCGTCTCGACCACCTGTGCCGGGCTCGCACTGGCGGCGAGGTCGACAAGGACCCGCGGCGTTCTCGCGGTTGCAGGGGAGGTCATCGCATCATCCGGCGAGGTCATTGACGAGCACGGCGGCGCCGGTGACGCGGTCGTATGCGAGGTCGGTCAGTGCGCGGTCCGCCTCCGTCATTGGATAAGGAGTCACCGTCGCCCGAATCGCATGGCGCGAAGCGAGCTCGAGAAACTCCTCACCGTCTCGCCGAGTGTTGGCCGTCACGCTGCGGAGCGTCCGCTCCTCGAAAAGGTGTGCCGCGTAGTTCAGGCTCGGAACGTCGCTGAGGTAGATCCCGGCGATGGCAAGCGTCCCGCCGCGATCGAGTGCGGCGAGCGCAGGAAGCACGAGCTCGCCGACCGGCGCGAACAAGATGGCAGCGTCGAGAGGTTCGGGTGGCATCTCGGACGCTCCCCCGGCGCTCGAAGCGCCGAGGTGCAGTGCAAGCGCTCGGGCCTCCGGCGCGCGGGTGAGGACGTGGACACGGGCTCCCTCGGCAATCGCGAGCTGTGCAGTGAGATTTGCCGAGGCGCCGAAGCCGTAGATGCCGAGACGACCGCCTGGCGGTAGCTCCGCTCGCCGCAAGGACCGGTAGCCGATGATCCCCGCACAGAGCAGCGGTGCGACGTCGAGATCGGCAAGCCCGGGCGGAACGGGGTACGCGAACTCTTCGTTGGCGACCGCGTACTCCGCGTAACCCCCCTCGGTGTCCCAACCCGTGAAGGTCGGTCGTTCGCACAGGTTCTCGCGGCCAGAGGCGCAGAACCGGCAGGTCCCGCACGTGCCACCGAGCCACGCGATACCGACGTGGTCCCCGACCCGGAACCGGCCGCTCGAGTCGGGACCGACTTCGTCGACCATTCCCACGATCTCGTGACGGTCAATCAAACGGAGTGGATGCTGGTCGATCGGCCCCGGCCGATCGACCATCCATGCGCGCATCATCCCTCACTCCCCGCCGCCCGGGTCGTGGACTCGACCACTGCCTTGTCGCTCAGCTCGTCGGGACGTACGGCGTACCCGGCGGGAGCAACAGGGAGAAGACGTCTCGCATCGAGACGACCCCAACGGCCTTGCCGCTGGGCTCGAGGACGATGAGATGGCGGACCTGGTGGTGGAGCATCATCGTCGCGACGTCGGCAATGTGGCTGGTTGTCGTAACCCACAGCGGGAGCCGTTCGGCGATCTCCTCAACCGGAGTGGTTGGTCCGTAGCCCTTCGCGAGAGCCTCGGTGAGGTCCCGCTCGGTGACAATCTCGCGCGGCTCATCGCCGACGAGCACAGATGAGACGTCCTCATCGCGCAGCTTTTGCGCGACCTCTGCAAGAGAGGCGCCCGCTGGAACTCGCACGATGGTTCGAAACTCCAGCGTGCCCACCTCGCGATGCAGCACAGACTCTTGCTTGATGTCACTCACGACGTCCCTCCTCCGACGAAGCAATCTGCCTGGAACCCATCGTCCGCGACCGAGGGGACACGCGGTAGGGGCGAAGGTCCCGTCTTTCTGCGGTTCGGGGCGATCGCGTGGCGACGGCGAAGGAGCGCGCGCATCGAAGGTGCCGAGATCTGGGACGAAAGGCCCTAGCAAGGCGCGACCCGTCGCCCGATGCTGAGGACCTCACCTCGCTGATTCCGCGCGAACTGCGCCTCATCAAGGAGTCGACCTCGGGGGGGCCTGGTGCCCTCGAGATCGTTCAAGCCACACAGAGCGTGCTCCGCTCCGTCTCCTGACCCCTCCGGTGGGGCCTTTAGTCCCTCTCGGAAGGGGCCTATGGCCCTGGGAGGGGGTTCTCCACTTCTCCAAGCTGGGAAGCGAGCCAGAGGACTCGAGGCTTTCGCTAGGAAGGAGAGGACTGAAGATGCGCAGGAAGACGTTCGACCGACTGATGGTGGCGGGAGGTGCGGTGGTGTTCGCCGTCCTCGTCGTCGCCGGTTTGCTGCTCACGTGGGGATCGAGCTTCATCAGCTCGAACGTCCACAACCAGCTCGCCGAGCAGCAGATCTTCTTCCCACCGGCGTCCGCGTTCGCGCACGCCAAGGCGGGGACCGAGATCACCCCACAGATGGGGCCCTATCTCCTCAAGTACGCGGGAGAGCAGATGACCACCGGCGCGCAGGCCGAGGCGTATGCGGACCACTTCATCGCTTACCACCTGGCCGAGATGCCCTATGGCGGCGTCTACGCGAAGGCGAGCGCCGCGGCGATCGCCCAGCCGAACAACGCGGCCCTCCAGGGCGAAGTCGCCACCATCTTCAAGGGCACGACGCTGCGGGGCCTGCTCCTCAACGCCTACGCCTTCGGACAGATGGGCACGATCGCCGGCATCGCTGCGATCGCCTCGTTCATCCTCGCCGGCGTGATGCTGCTGCTCATCGTGGCCGGGGCGCTCCACCTGCGGAGGGTTCCCCAGAGCACAGAGATCTAGTCACGGACCTGCGCCCGCTGACTGGAGCGGACCGGCCGACCTCTCGGGGGTCGGCCGGTCTGGCGCGTCCGGGGAGCCACTGCGGGTGTCGGAGGGTTGGGACATTCGGCCCTGGTGGGGGAAGCGGCCCCCGGAGATGCTTGAAGGAAACGGGGCAGCCCGGGAGGCGGCGCCGATGATCAGAGGTGCACGATGTTCGAGGTCATTTGGATCTCTGCACACGAAATCTTGGATTCCCGCGGGGGTCCAACCATCTCGGTCGCAGTGGAGCTCTTCTCCAAGCACACCGGCACCGCGAGTGTGCCCTCCGGCATGTCGCTCGGTACGCGCGAGGCGCACGAGCTGCGCGATGGCGACGACGAGCGCTACGCGGGCGATGGAACTCGCCTGGCGGTTGGAAACGTGAAGGGTGAGATCGCTCGCCTCGTCCGCGGCCGAAAGTTCGCGGATCTCGCCGAGCTCGACGAAGCGCTCGCTCACCTCGACGGCACGCGAAACAAGAGCCGCCTCGGCGCCAACGCGATCTGCGGCGTCTCGATGGCGATCGCCCGCGCGGCTGCCTCGCAGGAGGGGCAGCCGCTCTGGTGCTCGCTCATGCCGGAAGGCGTGACGCCGCGGGTCCCCCTCCCGTACTTCAACATCGTGAACGGCGCAAAGCACGCCCCGAACGAGCTCGAGTTCCAGGAGTTCATGGTCGTGCCGGTCGGCGCTCCGGCGTTCGTCGACGCCGTTCGAGCCGGAGCTGACATCCACCGCGCCTTTCGACGTGCACTCGTGCACGAGGGCCTCGGGAGGGCGCTCGGAGACGATAGGGGCTTCGCTCCCGGCATCGACGATCCGGAGGCCGTGTTGTCGCTCCTCGTTGCCGCAATAGACGACGCCGGCTATCGGGCAGACCGCTCGGAGATTGCGATTGCCCTCGATCCGGCCGCCAGCCACTTCTACCGAGACGAGGGGTACCACGTCGCCGGGGCCACGCTGTCCGCCACGGCGATGATCGACTGGTACGCCGACCTGGTCGAGAATTTTCCCATCTCGAGCATCGAAGATGGCCTCGCCGAGGACGACTGGCAAGGGTGGCAGCACCTCACCAGCCGTCTCGGTGATCGACTGCAGATCGTGGGTGACGACATCTTCGTGACCAACGCGGAGCTCATCGTGAGCGGCGTCGACCACAGGGTCGCAAATGCGGCGCTGATCAAGCCGAACCAGATCGGCACCGTGACCGAGACCTTCGAAGCGATGCGCGTCTGCCGAGGGGCGGATTGGTCACAGATCGTCTCGCATCGCGCCGGCGACACCGATGACACGTTCATCGCCGACCTCGCCGTCGGGAGCGGGTGTGGCCGGATCAAGGCCGGTGCGCCGATCCGCGGCGAGCACGTTGCCAAGTACAACCGGCTGATCGAGATCGAGACTGACGCGTGCCTGCCCTACGGCGCCGCCGACTGACTCCGGCACCCTCGTGAACACCACACCACACGAGCACTGCGACGCGCTTGCCATCACCGATCACCGATGTCTCTCCGCCGAAGTCGATCGACTGTCGACCGGATCCGGCGACGAAATACCACCGTGGGCAACCGAGCACGGCGCGGTCCGGCAGTGAACGCGAGCGCGATCTCGACCAGCGGACTTTCCAAGCGGTACGGCAATGCCGACGCGCTCGTCGGCCTCGACCTCGAGATCACCGAAGGCGAGATCGTCGGCTACCTCGGTCCGAACGGCGCCGGGAAGACGACGACGATCCGCCTCCTCCTGGGCCTCATCCGACCGACGGCGGGGCTCGCGTCGATCTTCGGAAGCGACTGCTTTCGCCAGCCCGTCGAGGCTCACCGCCATGTCGCCTACGTCGCCGGCGAGACGAACCTCTGGCCGTCGCTCACGGGGGCAGAGACCCTCTTCCTCCTCGGCCGCGTGCAAGGCAAGGTCGACACGTCATACCGAGACGAGCTGATCGGACGGTTCGATCTCGACCCATCGCGCAAGGTGCGCACGTACTCCAAGGGCAATCGTCAAAAGCTCGCCCTGATCGCCGCGCTGATGTGCCGGCCACGGCTGCTGCTGCTCGACGAGCCCACGAGCGGGCTCGATCCCCTCATGGAGCAGGCGTTCCGGACATGTGCCCACGAGGCCCGAGCAAACGGCCAGACGATCTTTCTGTCCTCGCACATCTTGAGTGAGGTCGAAGCGCTCTGCGATCGGGTGGGGATCCTCCGCAACGGCGCTCTCGTCGAGATGGGAACCCTCGCGGAGATGCGCCATCTGTCGGCCCTCACAATCGAGGCGTCGTTCGACGGATCGGTCCCCGACCTCTCGCGGGTGCCCGGAGTCCAAGCCGTCCAAGTCGACGGTCAGGTTGTTCGCTGTCACGTGCAAGGCACGATCGAACCACTGCTGAAGGTGCTTGCCGCGTCACGTGTCCACGAGCTGCTCAGCCGGGAACCGTCGCTCGAAGAGCTCTTCCTAGCCCACTACGGTCCGAGCGGCGAGCAAGCCGGCGAGCTCGAAGATGCGCAGTGAGCTTCCCCCCTGGTCGGCGGCCAGGGTCGAGAATGCGCCGCAACGAGCCATCGCGCGTCTCACCGGCCGCAAGGCGGTCCGGTCCGGTGTCCTGTGGGGCTGCGTCTTCGGGGTGACGGTCGCGTCATCGGCGCTCGGCTACGTCGCGGCGTACCCGACGATCACCGCACGCCGAGCGTTCGCAGCGATGTTCGGCTCCAATGCCGGACTCGACGCGATCACCGGTCCGGCGATCCGTCTCGAGACCGTGTCCGGGTACACGGTGTGGAAGTCGCTGGCGTTCCTCTCCGTCCTCGGGGCGGTGTGGGGCTTGCTCATTGCGACGAGGCTGCTGCGGGGCGAAGAGGACGCCGGCCGATGGGAGCTGCTGCTCTCGGGGCAGACGACCAGGCGACGTGCCACCGCTCAGGTGCTCGTCGGCCTCGGCGTCGGGTTCATCACCCTGATGGCGATCGCATCGCTGATCGATGTCGCCATCGGCCACCTCGCGAAGGTGCACATTGCGCCCGCATCGATGCTTTTCTTCACGCTCGCGCTCGTATCGGGCGCCGCCGTCTTCCTCGCCCTCGGTGCGTTCACGAGCCAGCTGGCCGCGACCCGCCGACAGGCGGCCGGCTATGCGGGAGCCGTCCTCGGCGTCTCCTACGCACTGCGGATGGTGGCCGACTCCGGCGCGGGACTCTCCTGGATGCGCTGGGCAACGCCACTCGGGTGGGTCGAAGAGCTCCGGCCCCTCACCTCGCCCCGTCCGCTCGCGCTGCTCCCGATCGCCGGCCTGGTGGGGATCCTCGTCGTCGGTGCGATTCACCTCGCAGGCATTCGGGATCTCGGCGCGAGCACGATCGCGGATCATGCGACCGCCAAGATGCACACCCGTCTGCTCTCCGGCCCCACCGGTCTCGCGCTTCGCCTGGGCCGTTTTACCGATGCAGCCTGGATGTTCGCGATCGGGGCGACCGCGCTGCTGCTCGGCTACGTCGCCAAGCAAGCGGGCCGAACGTTCTCGACCACACCGAGCATCGAGCGAGCGCTGCAAAAGCTCGGAGCCCACGGCACGGGAGCTCAGTCCTATCTCGGCGTCGCCTTCTTGATCGTCGCCGTGCTCGTGGTCTTCGTCGCGATCGGCCAGGTCTCCGCGATCCGGTCTGAGGAGTCGAAGGGCCACCTCGAGCACTTCCTCGTTCGGCCGCTCTCCCGCCAGCGTTGGCTCGCGGATCGCTGCCTCGTTGTCGTCTCCGCCCTCGTCGCCTGTGGTGTCGTCGCTGGTACTGCCGCGTGGGTGGGCACGGCAAGCCAACACTCGGGGATCGGGTTCTCGACGCTCCTCGATGCGGGGATGAACATCGTCCCGCCCGCCGCGTGCGTGTTCGGCCTCGGCGTGCTGGTCATCGGCGTGTGGCCGCGTGCGACGAACATCGTCACGTACGGGCTTCTCGCGTGGTCCTTCTTGGTGAATCTCGTCGGGGAAGCGACGCACCTCAGCCATTGGCTGCTCGACACCTCGGTGTTCCACCAGATGACCGCCGCGCCGGCGGTGGCACCGGACTGGACAACGGGAGCCACACTCCTCGCAGCGAGTGTGGCGATGGTCCTGCTGGGCGGATACCGGTTCGTCAGGAGAGACCTCGTCGGGGACTGAATCGGTGTGCCGCTTGCTCATCTCTCAATTTCACCGAAGGAAGCTCGCGCGACGGGATCGAAAGGAGACGAAGCTTTGACGAAGAGCGCGCGGCCTCGCCGTTCGATCTCCGGATCATTTGCGCGTGGCATCGGGCAGTCTCGGACAGTGCTGTTCTCGTCCTTGCGCGGCTACCAGTCGTCTTTCGTCGGAGCCGACGCGCTGGCCGGCGTCACGCTGCTGGTAATCGCGCTGCCCGAGCAACTCGCGACCTCCCGGCTCGCCGGCATGCCACCGATCACCGCGTTCTATGCCTTCATCGCCGGCACGCTGCTCATCGCTGCCCTCGGATCCAATCGCCAGCTGTCGGTCGGGGCCGACTCCACGATCGCCCCGTTGTTCGCAGTTGGAATCGCGCATCTCGCTCCGATTGGCTCACAGCACTACCTCGATCTGGTCGGGATCCTCGCGGTAACGGTCGGGGCGATTGTGGCCCTCGTGGGCCTGCTCCGCCTCGGCTGGATTGCCGAGCTCCTCTCCGCCCCGATCATCACCGGCTTCCTAGCCGGGGTGGCCGTGATCATCGTCGTCCACCAGCTCCCGGACCTGTTTGACGTGGGCTCGACGAACGGGTCCACCCTTCATCGCATCGACCTCGTAGCACGACATCTCGGCCAGACCAATGGCTGGACTCTCGGCATCGGGTTGATCACCTTTGGCCTCGTGATCCTGGCGGAGCGTCTCGATCGGAGACTTCCCGGCGCGCTCATCGCGCTGATCGTCTCCACCGTCGCCGTCGCCGTATTCGATCTGCGTTCCAAGGGCGTGTCGGTTCTCGGCAGCTTTTCGCACCAAACGCCACGTCTTGGGCTCGCGGGCCTCGGATGGTCCAGCCTCGGGAGCGTCTTGCCAATCGCCGCAGTCGTGTCGCTCGTGATCTTGAGTCAGTCGGCCGCCACCAGTCGAGCCTTTGCCGACCAGCTGGGATATGAGGTCGACGTGGGACGAGACTTCGTGGGCATCGGCGCAGGCAACATCTTGGCCGGGCTGTGTGGTTCTTTCCCCGTGAATGCCAGTCCTCCGAGGACTGCCGCTGTGGTCGCAGCCGGGGGTCGTACCCAGGCCGCCGGTCTCGGAGCCGCGGCCGCTCTGGCCCTGTTGGTCCCGGCGGCAAACCTGTTGAAGGATGTCCCCCTCGCCACTTTGGCTGGTGTTCTTCTCTATGTCGCGACACGTATCTTCCGCCTCAACGAGCTCATCTCCATCGCCCACTTCGACCGCTTCGAGCTCGCTCTGGCGGTGATCACCTTGCTCGCAGTCGGCCTCATCGGCGTCGAGCAGGGCATCGGGGTCGCGGTCGGACTCGCCATCCTCGATCGCACCCGACTGAGCGCTCGACCCCAACTTCACGTCCTCGGTCGCATCGCCAGCACGACGAGTTGGGCGCCCTTGAGCACAACCGAACAAGCCACCCAATTCCCCGGGGTGCTTGTCGTGCTGTTCGCCACACCGCTTTGGTATGCCAACTCGGTCCATTTCCGCGCCCAGTTCCGGAACGCCCTGGCGCGCGTGAACGGGACTCCCCGACTCCTCGTTCTCGACACGATGGGCATGAGCGACATCGACTACACGGGATCTCGGGCGCTGCGCGAGGTGCTGGACGAACTCGATCGAGATCAGATCGTCGTCGCGATCGCCCGGGCGGGAGAGCACCTCCGGCTCGGTCTTTCGCGAGCTGGCCTAATGCAACGTATCGGGGAAGACCACTTCTTTGCGTCCGTAGACGCCGCCGTCACGACGCTCAGCACTACGAGCACGGGACACTGACCGGAATCCGCGATCAGGGCACTGCTCAGTGAGGCCCCAAGAGTCGCGCTCTTGTCGCCTCTGTGGTTCGGGAGGAGTGCCGGGAAGGACCGGTCCCTCTATCGGTGAACGAGCCGCCGCCCGGTGACGATGCGCGGTACGACTCGTACCCAACGCTCCCGGTACCCGGCAGCCCATGTCTCGAGGATCGCGTCGCGCGCCGCGGCCGTCCGATCGACGAGATCCTCGCTGATCTCCTCGCCGACGCCTCGGAGCACGACGCTCCATCCCTCGCGGCGGGTCTCGTCGATGTCGTCGACCTGGAAGGCGATGCGCTGCAGGACCGATTGCATGAGCTTCAGTCCGTACTCGGTCCGAAAGACCAGGTTCGTTCCATCGACGATGTAGTTCACCGTGAAGACGTCGGGCTCATCGGCGACCACGATGACGAGACGACCCACCGACTTCGTCTCGAGGAGCCCGAAGCACTCCTCCACGGGAATCTCCTCGATCAAGCCCTTCTTCGAGACTCCAGTCGAGATGGGTGTGATGCCCTCTGGTTCGATCGTCATGCCACAAATCGTGCGCTGTTGCCGGGTTCGCGCACCAGGGCACAAGGCCTCTAATTGACGAGCTTCCTCATCGCGCCCGCACCCCTGCGCAACCCGTTGTTGCTCACCTTTTTCTTGCTGGCCGACGGGTACGAGCGGTGGCGGCGGTGCGCCGGCCGACGCCCATTGTCTCGACCACGTCGCGAAGATGAGCGGAGGTACCCATCGTGGAGGATTGGAATCGACCGCCGCGGCTGAGCTCCTCGTCGCTCACCTGGATCGCCGGCCTCTCCCTGCTCAGTGCCAGTCCCGGCGAAACGATCAGTTCGGGCATCACGACCGGTAGTTGGCAGGTGCTTGGATTCCGACGCACTGGCCGGGCTGCCGCCCTACTGCTCCGCTCCCCGAACGCACCGGCGCGTGGCTGGGGCGGCAACGCCGCGTTCGGCACGCGTGATGCTCGTCCGCGCTCCAAGCCGCGACGTGCTCACGGCGCCGAGCCCTCGGCATCGCCGCCCGCGCGTACGGATCCCCAGGTTCCCGAGTCCGGGACGGACGGTGATCCCACCCCGTAGAAAGGGCAAACGCGCCACCACATGGCAGACAAGGAGCAGCGTCAGGCAGCGCTTCCGACGGAGATCTGCTCGAGCGTGGCAATGCGCTCCGAAAGGGGCGGGTGCGTATCAAACAGGTGGTGGAACCACTTCTCGTGATGCTGCAGCGGATCGTCGATGCACATCGCGGCGGTCGCGTGGTTGAACTTGGCGAACGGCTGGTCGTTCGACTGGAGCTTTTTCAACGCGCTGATCAATCCGACGGGGTTGCGCGTCAGCTCCACACCGCTCACGTCGGCGAGCGACTCCCGCCGCCGCGACAGGGCGAGCCGGACGATCGGCCCGAAGATCAGGGCCACGATGCCCATGAGGAGCCCCGCCGCGACGACGATCAACACGAGCTGACCTCCCTGGCGCCCTCGGCCACCCCGCATGAACAGCGCAGAGCGCCAGATCAGGCTCGCGAGCAGCCCGGCCATGCCGATGAGCGTGCTCACGATGAGCAGCAGGCGAACGTCGTAGTTCTTGATGTGGCTCATCTCGTGGCCGATCACGCCTTCGAGCTCTTCGCGGTTCATGATCGCGAGCAGCCCCGTCGTCGCGGTGATCGATGCGCGATTCGGACTCGTACCGGTTGCAAAGGCGTTCGGCGAGGCATCCTCGATGACGTAGACCTCGGGCGTCGGGATCCCCTCACCGATGGCCAGCGCTTCGACGACGTCGTAGAGCTGTCGATACTGCGCGCGGTCGGCCGGCTGAGCTCCTGACACCTTGAGCACCAACTTCGCCCCCGATTTGAGGGAGAAGGCGATGCCGCAGAGAGCAAAGAGCGCGGCAACAATGAGGCCAGCGGTGATGTCGCCCGCCACCGGGGCCGGTGTCCCGTAGGTGGACGGAGACACTTCGCCCCACAGCCAGCCGACGAGTGCACCGATTCCCACCCAGACGAGGAAGAAGAGCACGATGTAGGCGACGGTTCGCCGCTTGTTCCGGGCAATCTGTTCGTACATGTCTGCTCGGTTCAGGCAGCCGGAGGGCCCGCGGACCCGACGTCTGCTGCCGATGGGGGCTCGGAGGCCGCGTCGCCAGATGGCGTCGCTGGCACCGAAGCGGCAGTGAAGCTGACCTCCGGGACGGCACGCTCGGCCTCGTCGGTTTGGAAGAAGCCCACGGCGTGGAATCCGAACGGTCCGGCGATGAGGTTGCGCGGGAAGGTCTGAAGGCTGATGTTGAAGTCCCGCGCGCTCGTGTTGTAGTAGCGGCGGGCGTACTCGAGCTTGTCCTCGGTCGCGGTGAGCTGCTCTTGGAGCTGGAGGAAGCTCTCGACCGCTCGCAGCTGCGGGTAGTTCTCCGCAACCGCGAACAAGGAGCGCAGCGACTGGCTCAGCATGTTCTCCGCCGGAGCGATCTTGGCCGGATCGCCCGTCGCGCCCGCGGTGATGGCCCCGGCACGAGCTGCGGTGACGGCCTCGAACGTGCCCTGCTCGTGAGCTGCGTAGCCCTTCACCGTCGCGACGAGGTTGGGAATGAGGTCATGGCGCCGCTTCAGCTCGACGTCGATCTCCGACCATGCCTCCTGCGTGCGATTGCGCCGGCGAACGAGCCCGTTGAAGGCGAGGACACCGCCACCGAGGATGACGACGGCGACAATCACGACGACGATCACGACGACCATGTGGACCGGTCTCCTTCACTCGGGCGCGAATCGGATTCGCGCCTGCCTCTCTTTGGTGGAGGCTCGAATCCATCGTCGGTGATCGGGGTCGACGTCGACAGGGCCGAAGGTCACTTCGTGGGGCGCATCGCGTCGCCTCGATCGAAGTGGCCTCCCGCCGCGTCGAACGACTCCGTGCCGGGGCGAGCGACCTTGCCGATCCCGCTGCGGCGCTCGCCCGAACGGCGAGCGCCCCCGTCGAGAGCGACCTCCCGATTCCCTGCCCGATCGAAGTTCGGATCCTTCGGGGTAGGCCGGACCTTGTCGGTACCGGCACGGACGGCGAGATCCGCGCCGACGTCGTGCAGCGCGTGGCCTACCTCGTGCTGCACGGACGAGGGCCACGACCGCCCGACTTCGGGACATCTATGGCATCTACCGGGCCGATACCAGCCGGGCGGACCGCACGATCTGGAACGCCACGTCGTCCGCCAGGTCCTCGGTGTCGATGTGCTGCCGCTCGCCCGAGGGTCGCGACCGGCTGCGCTTCCGGGAGATCGCCGCAGCGGCTCGCTCGCTCGAGACGGCTGGCCGGTACGTCGCCGCGGCGAACGCTTACACGATCGCTCTCGAGCTCGTCGGGGAGGAGGTGCCGCGCTCGGATGAGGCGATCGCCGGTCGCTACGTCTGGCTGGACGGGGAACAGTTCCTGGTCGAGATCGAACACGCGGTCGTCGACACCGCCTACCGACTTGCCATGCTGTCGATCCGCGAGCACCCTTAGGGTCCACCGGAACCGATGTCATAAAGGGGAGCACCGAGCGGCTCCTGCGTGATTGGCCCCGTGAGTCAGACCGAGTGACCGGGACCCCGCCACTCCGCAAGTGAACCAACCATTCAGCTAGCAGTAGCGGATTGCTCACGTGCCGCTCTACTCGCCAGAACCTTTGGCATAATCCCTGGTCAGGGTGTACTTTTGGAGCGGACGACGGGATTCGAACCCGCGACCCCCACCTTGGCAAGGTGCTGGAAAGCGTCCGGCTCGTGCTAGGCGGTCCGGTGACCTGGGCGGTTGTCCGAGCACTCTTCCGCCGAGTGCTGCCGTGTCCGGTCATTTGTCACCAATGTGACATTACATCCGCCGACTCCGGCGGCGCCGCGGCACCGAGATCGGAGCCCCAGTCTCGGCGAAGGTGGGAGCCGATAAGAAAGTAGCGGCACGTTTGAACACCAAGCGTCATCCGGTGCGATCGGCTCTCACCCTCTTCATGCCGGCGCTTCAGTTAGTTATGCCCCGCGACCCCATTCGGATCGCCACGCCGTAAGCGGCTGCGCTTCCTCTGCGCTGGCGCAGACCGCACAGCGCGCAACGCCTGCTCGCGGCTCGACAACCTCCACCCTGTTGATCGCCGCGGTTCGAGTGTGGTACCGAGGCGCGACAAAGACATGCCCCGTGCACAACCCCACCCCGCAACCGAGACACACGACTACTGCAGGCGTTGACTGACCAGCGACTGCGCACTCATAACAGGTCATGACATCTCCACCGCATGCAGCCTTTGGTCGAGCTGCACGGCAAAGATTCGCAACTGGAGGCTCGCATCGACATGGACCGTCATTGCTTTGCAGACTCGGTGAGCTCGAGGAGTAAGGCTTGGACGCGGCGATCGATGTCGTCGATGATGGGCCGAACGGCGTCGACTGATTTTCTAGCTGGGTCCTCGAGGTTCCAGTCGAGATAGCGCTTGCCCGGATAGTACGGACACGTGTCGTCACAGCCCATGGTGACGATGACGTCGGCAACTCTGGCGGTCCCGTCAGTGAGGGGTTTGGGAGACTCTCGTGTCGTGTCCAAGCCCCGTTCGCGCAGCACGGCGACGACTGAAGGGTTGAGCTGATCGGCGGGTTCGGACCCTGCCGAGCGGACATCGACTCGGCCCTGCGCGTAGTGGTCGAGTAAGACCCGAGCAGCAAGGCTACGACCAGCGTTATGGACACAGAGGAAGAGCACGACGGGAGTATCGCTCACGTAGTTCCCTCCAATCTGGGTTGCACGACCTTTGGGAAGTAGCGCTTTCTCGCCCACAGGGACACGTACACGAGGCCCACGAGGACGGGGACTTCGATGAGTGGACCGACAACGCCCGCGAGAGCCTCCCCGCTGGTTACGCCGAACACACCGATGGCGACGGCGATGGCCAGCTCGAAGTTGTTACCGGCCGCCGTGAAGGCGAGGGTGGCAGTCCGCTCGTAGGGCAGGCCGATCGCCTTGCCGAGAGCGAACGACCCGAACCACATGATGGCGAAGTAGCCCAGCAGGGGTAGGGCGATGCGGGCCACGTCCGCCGGACGGGAGGTGATGGTGTGGCCTTGCAGGGCGAAGAGAATGACGATGGTGTAGAGCAGCCCGTAGAGAGCGAACGGTCCAAGTCGGGGGAGCAACTTGGTCTCATACCAGTCCCGACCCCGGGCTCGCTCGCCGAAGGTGCGGGTGAGGTACCCGGCCACGAGCGGGATGCCGAGGAAGATGGCAACGGTCTCGGCGATCCGCCCGACAGAAAGGTGCAAGCCGACCGTGCCGAGACCGAGCCAGCCGGGCAGCACTTTCAAGTAGAAGTAACCAAGGAGCGCGAACGCGACCACCTGGAAGAGTGAGTTGATGGCCACCAGCACCGCTGCGGCTTCGCGGTCACCGCAGGACAGCTCGTTCCAGATCAGCACCATGGCGATACACCGGGCCAGGCCCACGATGATCAGCCCGGTCCGGTACGTGGGTAGGTCGGGCAGCAACAGCCAGGCCAGCGTGAACATGACTGCGGGGCCGATAACCCAGTTGAGCACCAGAGATGACACGAGCATCCGGCGATCCCGAGTGACGGAGCCGAGCTGGTCGTAACGGACCTTCGCGAGCACCGGGTACATCATCACGAGCAGGCCGATGAAGATCGGCAGCGACGTCCCCGAGGTGACGTGGATGGCATTGAGGTGCCTGTTCAAGCTCGGAATTGCTCGACCGAGTCCGATGCCACTCGCCATCGCCAGGATGATCCACACGGGCAAGAACCGATCGAGGAAGGACAAGCGGTCGATGACCGGCGTGTCGGCGGGCGACTCCGCATTCGGGCGTTCGGAAATGACAGCGCTCACGGGAGGTCTCCACTCCAACTTTGTCGAGAGCTCAGCAGCACGCGCTACGGGCCGAAGTCGCTCCGGTCAGGTCGGGCCGGGTGGCGCAGCAAGCAGCTTTACCCGGAGCCGCCGACCGGAGCTGGCCAGCGGGCATCTCAGTATCGGCCAGCACCGTGTAGATCTCCCATGGCTCGCCACCAGGGCCGTCGACCCACACTTTGTCCTGCACTGCGTAGCAGCACGACGTCTGCTCTTCCACTGCTGTCGCCAAGCCTTCGCCCGTCAGGCGGGCCTGCGCTGCGGACACCTCCTCGGTCGTGAACACCTCGACGCCGCGATAGGTCAACGTCCCTGGGGTTTGGCTGGCATCCTCGATCAGTACCAGCTTCAACGGCGGGTCAACAACTGCGAAGTTCGCGTACCCCGGACGGACCTTCGCCGGTTCGGTTGCGAACAATTTCGAGTAGAAGATGACGGTTTCGTCGAGATCGACGACGTTCAATGCAAGCTGGAAACGGGACATGGTCGCGTCCCTCCTGATAGATTTACGTTTGTCGATCTAGTATGCCTGTTGTATCGACATAGTCAATATATGGAGAGGGCTATGGCGAGGGCAGCTGCCGTCGAGCCACGAACCGGGAACGAACTGTGCTGTGGATCGGTCGTCGAGACACCGCTCAGCCAGGCCGAGGCGGTCGAACTGGCGCGAGTTCTCTTCGCGCTGGCAGACCCTGTGAGGTTGCGGCTCCTCTCACTCGTCGCTGCCCAAACAGAAGTCTGCTCGTGCGACCTCGAAGCCCCACTCGCCAAGAGCCAACCAACCGTTTCGCACCACACCAGGCTATTAGCCGAAGCTGGGCTGATCGTCGGGGAGAAGCGGGGCCGATGGATGTGGTGGCGAGTCAAACCGGATCGTCTTACCGCGATCCGAGCAGCGCTCGGCGGCTAACGGCTCTGGTAGTCGGGGGTGATACTCGGCTACGGGCTGCGCCTCTTGTCCGGCCCTGGTGCGGACCGGAGCGGGCGGTATTGGCCATCACGACCAGCGGCTACATCCTGCAGATGTCGCTGTTTCAATCACGCCTGCTCTACCACGATCACTATTTATCTGCGTGCGCTACCACGGGCAAGCGACGATCCGGACGGTACTTTTTCACCAAAAGGTGATGCCGCTCGGATCCAAGGTTTCAGAGCTGGATCACAGACTCAGACTGGCACCTTGAGCAACGACCGATCCCAGTGAACCCACAAGCCCGCGCGCTTCGGACCGTCCACAACGTTGGGAATTGGAGAGCTCGCGTTCATGGCGCCGAGAGATCGCACAGCCCCAAACGTTGACCAGGCAATCGGTGACTCGCGCTGCCCGCGGTCGTTCTCACTGGGGAGGGAACCGCTCTCGGTAATTCCGAAGGGTTGCCCGTTGGGGATCTTCCAGCGCCGAGCGCGAGATGACGTTTCGAACCTTTCAGCCTCGCTCGTGGCAAGACGAAGGACTTTCGCCTCTGCCGCTGACGACCTCGAGAGTCAACAATGGGTTCATGGAAGCGATTCACGTGCGCCATGTCGACGGTGACGAGTTCGAGATCGCCGTTCGCCAACACAAGCTGCGCGTTGATCAGCCGGTGTCCGACGGCGGCAGCGATCACGCGCCGACGCCGACAGAGCTCTTCGTCTCGAGCCTCGCCGCCTGTGTCGCGTTCTACGTGCGTCGCTACTTGAGTCGTCACGAGCTCTCGACGGAGGGCCTGGTCGTCGACGCGACTTACTCGTTCGCGACAAATCCGACACGGGTTGGTTCGATCAGGGTCGAGGTCCGCCTTCGGGACGACGTGCCCGCCGAGAGTCGCCCGGGGCTGCTTGCGGTCGCCCGCCATTGCACGGTGCATAACACTCTTGAACAGAGTCCCGAGGTGCAGATCGATCTCGTCACCTCGTCAGCCGCCGCGGCGTGACCTCGCCTCCGATGCACGGACGCGAACACGCTCACGATACCGATTCCGCGCGAAGCGAGGAACTCTGGAACGAGCGCTACCTTTCCTCACCACATCTTTGGAGTGGCAATCCCAATCCGCAATTGCTTGCCGAGGTCGCCAACCTCGCGTCGGGTTTGGCGCTCGATGTCGGGTGCGGTGAGGGGGCGGATGCGGTTTGGCTTGCACAACGGGGATGGCAGGTAGTGGCAACCGACATCTCCAGTGTCGCCATCGAACGAGCTCGCGAGCGCATCAGATCCTCTGATCCTTCTGCGGCCGCGCGTATTGAGTGGCGACAGGTCGACCTTCTCGTCAGCGCACCCGAACCTGACACGTTCGACCTTGTCTCTGCGCAATTCATGCACTTGCCACCTGAGCTTCGTGCTCGACTTTTCACCAGCCTCGCCGCTTCTGTTCGACCGGGCGGAACGCTCCTCGTCGTGGGTCATCACCCGTCGGACCTCCTCACTGGGGTGAAGCGACCGTCGGAGCCACAACTCCTCTATACGGCAGATGACGTCGCCGAGCTGCTCAATCCCTCATGGACGATCGTCGTGAGCGACTCCCGACCTCGGCTCGCGACTACTCCGGAAGGCGTCGAAGTCACCGTCCATGACGCGGTGCTGCGAGCCATCCGACGAGGTGCAACTCGTTCGTCAAGCTCACCTGAGCGCTGATGCGAAGGTCCAGGGGGCGAACGGGTCGATCCGACGGCTCATCCACTTCGGATGCCCCACCTCATTGCCCTCACGATCGGGGGCCGTCGTTGACACCCCTGTCGTCGTGGGACCTTTGGCCCTGGCTGAGCAGGTCCGTGTCCTCGCAGACTGAGGGCATGCCGCCAATCCAGGCATGCGGAGTTCACATAGCAGCCCTCCTCACCATGTCGATGGGTGCCAGGGGTGCCACGCTTTCAGTCGGCACGCAACAAGTCGAGAAGTGTTCGCAAGCGCATCCGGTCCTGGGGCCTGCGAGGAGACGAACAAGGTCAGTCATTTGATGACGAGTTCATTGTTTGCTCGCGCGAAGAGCGCTACTCGACCCTCGAAGCCCGAACCAGGCCTTCAATCACGGTTGCTGTTTACGGTCAGGGGAATCCCTATCCGTGCCGAAGCGACGCTGTGGATCATCGCGCTGCTCGTCATGTGGAGTTTTTGGTCGCGCTTTGCGACAACAGACTCGGGGGTCACCGCCGTCGCCATGGCGATCGCGTCGGCCGCGCTCTTCCTTGGGTCGATCCTCGCCCACGAGATCGCCCACGCGCTCGAAGCGAAACGCCGCGGTTTGACCGTTCAAGATGTCACGCTCTACGTGTTCGGAGGGGCGACCCGAATCACGTCGGACATCAAGCGCCCTGGGGACGAGTTCGCGCTCACCATTGTGGGGCCTTGGGCAAGCATCGTCCTCGGCTGCGGCTTCGGACTTGTCGCGTATGGAGCGGCATCGGCGGGAATCGGAACTATCGCCGATGTCGCCGGGCAGCTCGGCTGGCTGAACGTGTTTCTCGGCGTCTTCAATCTGCTTCCGGGAGCTCCGCTTGATGGCGGGCGCCTCCTCGAGGCAACCGTCTGGAGGTTCACCCGCGATCGCTCGCGAGCGACGGCCGCCTCGACACGCACGGGTCAGGTCCTCGGCACACTGATCGTCATCTTTGGTCTCAACGAACTCCTATTCGTCACCGGGGGCTTTATCGGCGGTCTCTGGCTGATGTTGATCGGATGGTTCCTCGTCAAAGCAGCCGGGGCTGAGCGTCTGATGGCCTCTGTCCGAACGAGGCTTGCCGGTCGCCGAGCGGGCGACATTGCGTCGCCACTTGCAGCTGGGGTTCCTCTTGGCTCCGCCCTCAGCGAAGCCGTCTCCGCGGCCGTACGTGTGGGGCAAACCGATCTCATTGCAGTGACCGGCGCGGATGGTGAGATGGTCGGCGTGATCGCGCTTGGTGATCTCAAGCGATTCGAACCGAATGCTCGATGGCAGATCCCGGTCGAGGATGTCATGACCCCGGTCGACGAGCTCGAGGCGATCGACGCATCAGCACCTGCCGAAGAACTGCTTCCCCTCCTCGGCGCTAAGCCCGCCGTCGTCCGCGCCGGCACGTCCGTCGTCGGCGCCGTCACGAACGAGCGTCTGATGTCGGCACTGCCTTGGCTAGCACTCGCGAACAACGAGCGAGCGACAATTGCGAGCACCGACGTCGCGACACAACACACCAACGCGAGAGATCGGGGATCGATTGGTCGGCGAGGCCTCTGGGCGGCATCCGGTGCACTTGCCTTCGCGAGCTTGTTGGTCGTCCCCATGCCGTTGTTCGAGATCGCTCCCGGACCGGCGATCGACCTGCCGTCCAATCTGATCATCTATGGTCATCGACACCCGGTCGCCGGCAAGCTGCTCTTGACTTCGGTAACGATCTCGTCGCCAAGCGCATTTGGCATCGCGGGCGCAGTGTTCGCGCCCGATCGCGAACTGCTTGGCAGGAGTTCGCTCATTCCCCCTGGTATTGATCCTGCCGCGTACGAAGCGTCTCAAATCCAAGTCTTCCGGGACAGTATCCAGCTCGCAGCAGCGCTCGCGCTACGCGAAGCGGGCTATCCAGTGCGCATCGATGGCGGTGGCGCGATCGTCCGAGCGGTGGGCTCTGGCGGTCCGGCCGACAGCAAGCTTCAACCTGGTGACGTCATCACCCGAGTCGGCGGCCAGCAGATTGCCAGTTCAGCCGACCTCGTCGCTCGACTGCGGTCTTCTGTTGCCGGCGCGGCTCTTCGGCTGCAGGTTCTTCGAGGCGGGCGGTCCATCGGGCTCTCGGTCGCTCCCGAGACCTCCAGTGCTCTTGATCGACCGGCACTCGATATCGCAGTCGAAGACGCTGCACCGTTCGTGACGTTGCCGTTCTCCGTGCGGGTGACGCGCTCTGACATCGGAGGTCCCTCCGCCGGCCTCATGGCGGCTCTCTCCGTCTATTCGCTTACCACCGGAACCAACCTCACACACGGGCGCACGGTGGCGGGTACGGGGACGATCGATCGAGAAGGGACTGTCGGGCGCGTTGGTGGAGTCGCCGAGAAGGTGTTAGCCGCCGCCAATAACGGTGCCACAGTGTTTCTCGTCCCGACAGCCGACGCTGCGATCGCACGTCGTGCGGCATCGGGGCACGGAATTGAGGTGATCTCGGTGGACTCGCTCAAGGGTGCGATCGCAGCCCTCAACAATGCATCAGGTTCGAAATAATGACCTTGATCAACTTGATGATTCGCGTCAGGGACTTTGGGCCCTGTTGGTCGCGGACGAAGTGTGGCCCAATGGCAATGATGAAGACATCGAAACGATGGGGAACCACACGTTCGGGACCCTCTCCCTTGCTCTCTCGTACTCAGCGCCAAGCGATCAAACGCCGCACTTCGCTGCAGACCTACGGACTGCCGGAGAGCTCGTCGCGGAAACGTCACCTGGCTTGCCCGCCGAAAAGAATCCAGCGTTGCACGACGCCATTTCGACACAGATCAAGCCCTTACCCCAGTGACGCATATCTCTACGGCGACCGAACGCCGTCGCAGCACTCGGCCACGGCCCTCAAATACCGTTCAACCGAAGAGCACACCGATTCCGCGCGACGGCGCCTAGCCCGAAAGGAAGAGATTCAATGGAGCGAGAAGCCGCCAGACAACATCACAGCCATGGCAAGAACAAGATGGCGCTTGCCCCAGCGATCATCGTCTCCTTGTTGTTTTTAGCCTTCGCGTCCTCGTGCTCGGCTGCGACGTCGACGAAAACATCGCGAGCCACATCGGCTAAGGCTTCCACGACGACGACAATCTCTGATCCGGGACGGGCTCTCGAGCGCGACTTCGTCCGCGTCGTGAAGACCATCCGCCCGTCGGTGGTCGAGATCTCCACGAGCACCGGGCTCGGTTCGGGCGTCATCTACGACACCAAAGGTGACATCGTGACGAACGCGCATGTCGTCGGTGATGCAACGAGCTTTACCGTTTCGCTCTCCAACGGTCGACGGCTGACGGGCCGACTCATCGGTCTCTTCGCCCCCGATGACCTCGCGGTCATTCGCGTCTCACCCGCAAACGGTCTAAAGGCTGCGCGACTTGGCAACTCTTCTTCTCTCGAGGTCGGCGACATTGTGCTCGCGGTGGGCAATCCTCTTGGCTTATCGAGCTCGGTGACCGACGGCATCGTTAGCTTCAACGGCCGAGACGTCAGCGAAGGGAACGGTGTCGTGCTTGCCGACCTCGTCCAGACGAGCGCGGCGATCAATCCGGGCAACAGTGGCGGGGCCCTCGTAAATCTCTCGGGCCAGGTGATCGGCATTCCCACCCTTGCCGCGACGAATGGTTCATCCGCGGCCGCTGGCCTCGGCTTCGCGATCCCCTCCAATACCGTGAAGCTCATCGCCAACCAGCTCATCGCTCATGGCGAGGTGACGACCGCAGGACGTGCCGCACTGGGAATCAACGGAGCGACGGCCGTCAGCTTCGCTGGTGAAGCGATCGGCGTCGCAGTCACCGCGGTTCAGGCGAACGGACCAGCTGAAAAGGCTGGCATCGTGGTCGGTGACTTGATCACTGCGATCAATGGCACCGCGACACACGAGTTCACCGAGCTCCAGACCGTGCTCGCCCGTTTGAAGCCGGCGACCCGTGCGACCGTCTCGGTCACCAAGTCGGATGGCACCCAGCACCAGCTCACTGTGGTGCTCGCTGATCTTGCGTCATCATGAGGAACGACGAGGCGCACGCAAGCAATGACGACTCGCGAAAGAGCAAAGTTCTCCTAACCCGATTCATCGAGCAAGTTCTTGGCACGGGAAGACATTCGGTCGACGGTCACTCCGCCTCTGGCGACGACTTCGCCGAACTGAAACGAACACTGCCTAATCGCGTTGAAGTGTGCTGGCGGGGATCACTGAAGCGAAGACGGGTCGCCAGTCCCCACCGAGAATGCGTCCGACGTCGTATGTGACGCCGAGTGTTCTCATCATCGGACACTCTTCGTCCGCTTCGGCGTCGAGAGCGCTCTCGTCTCGACGCCGAGGCGCCGCGTCACTCTCAGGACTCGAGCGATCGACTAATCGAGTCGCAAGTCGCTCTGCCGCATCACGGTCGCCTCGTATCGCGCTCTACCACGACGCGGTGGCCATTATTTTGCCAAGGTGAGGGCGCGCCACCACGAGCCCGCTGTGCGCGGGTTGCCGGCGTCCGAGGTGTGTCCGAAGAATGATCGCTCTCACTCCCGCTGCGTTATGAGCGTGGGTTCCCCGGAGACAATCTCCCCCGCCTACTGAGGTGCTCCCGATTCGAGGGGCACCGTCACCGTGTGTTTCGCGCCAGAAGAATCGAGATAGATCACCGACACTGAGACATCGGGTTTCTCGCCAAGGAGCACAGCCGTGAGCGAGCTGGCAGAGGTGATCGAGTGTCCGCCGATCGAAGTGATCGTGTCCCCCGCAGCGAGGCCCGCCTTAGCTGCCGGTCCTCCGGAGACGACCGACTCGATCACGGCACCAGCCGATGTCGGCTGAGGCACGGGTCGCCCGGAGCCCCCGAAACCGTTGCTTGCTGACGCGACCACCGACACGCCGAGGAATGCCGTCGCGCCGATATGGACGGCCGAGGAGGCGCGACCGGCCGTGATCTCCTTTGCGATACTTAGCGCAGCGTTGATCGGAATCGCGAACCCCTGGCTCGTCAGGGCTCCACCCTGGTCGAACGAGAATCCTGACGAGGCCGCCGTGTCCATGCCGATCATCTTGCCGCTGGCGTTCACGAGCGGCCCACCGGAGTCGCCGGCTTGGATTTCCGCATTTGTCTCGATGAGACCCGTCAGTTGCTCCGCCGTTCCATCGGCTTCGTCGCTCGCGGTGATCGACTGATTGAGAGCGGTGACCCGCCCGCCCGCATAGGTCGGCGTCCCCCCGTTCCCACCGGCATTGCCAACTCCGACAACGGCATCGCCAGTGCGGACGGTCGTCGAATTCCCAAGCTCGACCGTCTGCAAGTGCGAAGCCCCCACCAGCTGCAGCACGGCGACATCGCTCGACCGGTCATAGCCGACGACCTTGGCGCCGTAAGTCTTGCCGTTGCCGACATCGGTCACGCTGACCGATGTCTCGCCCTCGATGACGTGATTGTTCGTGAGCACTTCCCCGTTCGGCGTGAGCACCATGCCCGTTGCCGCACCCTTCGCTTGCTCGAGGCCGAGCGTGACCTTGATGTCGACGAGTCGTGAGTCGATCGCCTTCGCGATCGAAGCGGCATTGGCTGGGCCTCCCGATGCGATCGAGCTCGATGAGCCGGTGCCCGTCACGCCAGTCTCGGTCAGCCCCTCACTCGCCTGGCCGATCACGTGGATCGGGGACCTCGACCCCGCAGGCGGGACGACGGCCACGCCGATGTCGCCAGAGGTCAACGTGATTGACGTGTAGACACCTGGCGCAAGGAGCGGCCCAAGCGCGTTGCGGCTGGGGGGTTGGACGACGGCCTCCCCCGACCGGACCTTGACGACCACCCGAGAAAAGACCGCGAACGTAACGAGTGCGCCGCCACCTTTCAGTCGATAGGCGGGCAGAGGACATTCCGCCGATGGTTTGCCCGCTGCGGCAGCCGAAGGGGTGACCGTCGTGAAGGTCGTGGTCACCGTACCGAGGCCGGAATAGGCGGCGGCGATCTTGTGCGGATCGGCCATACCGTTCGGTCCGAGTTCCGCGGTGAGCCAGGCCGGCAACTTGCCACTCGCGGCTTCCGCCGTGAACGCAGATGCCACCCTCGTGGCCACCTTGTCAGGCGCGATCTGCAGGCCGTCTGTTCCGGTTGCGCTAAGGCTGGTGGCGTAGCCCTTGGAGTCAGTTGTTGCTTGCGGCACCGATACGCCGGTATTCGTCGGACCGAGAATCTCGCTACTAAAGCTCAGCTTCCAACGCGCTGAGGCTGCGTTCTTCACGTACGTGAGGAGGCTGGTGGTCGTCGGCTCCGAAGAGGCGTGATCTGATGCAAGCACGCTGAAGTACGCCGGGTAGCTGCTGTCGCGCGGGACAAACGCTCGGCCCGGGATTTGATCGAAGGATCCACCGAGGCTTGTCGCGCCAGTGGCCAACTCGCCTCGGTAGGTGGCATCGTCGAGGACATCTTGTAAGCACGACTCGTGACTGTCCTGCAGCGCCGTCGAGAGCGACGAGTTGGCTTTGTTGTTCGTTGCCGTGTCCGCGGTGACGATCGAGTCAACCTCGCTCGGCGTGATGACCGGTCCGCTTTGGGCTGCTGTGGTTGTAGCCGTGCTCGAGGTGGAAATGGTCGCCGCCATGCTCGGACCCGCAGTGGTCAGGAGGACGAACGCCGAGACGACTAGCGTGACTGCGAATAGCGGACGTTGCCTCGAGATGATCGAAGTGTGCATTGAGTACGCCTATCGCCTACAACGAGGAGTCAGCGGTGATTGCGCCGTCGCGCATGCGAATCCGCCAACTGCTGTTGCCGATCCTTGCATTCATCGACCCTTCCTTCACCCACATGCAAACTCGACTCAGCGCAGCGATACCGCTACATGAGGACCGCAAAGTCACTTGGCAGCACAGATATCAGATGCTCCATCGTGCCCTCGCCGAGTTCGTCCCAACACACCGACAGCACCGCTCGTGCCGCGTCTTGGGCTGCGCTCGCTCCTTTGAGGTTGGCGTCCCTTTCGACGCGCTCCAAGAACCCGGTGAGCGATAGTCGGATCGGGGTCTTTGCGGGGTCCCAACCTTCATAGAAGACGCCGCGGAGTAGCAGCGGCAATTGCGCGGAGAAATGCGCGGCCACGTTCGGCTCGACTCGATCACGCAGTGCATGGAATACGCAGTGCCTGATAGGCGCGATGGTCATCTTCAAGACCGGCACGTTCCGAGACGAGTCGCAGCCAATCGTAGGTTTTGGTAACCGTGTGGCTGATGACGTCCAGGTCCTGTCTCATCTTGACAGCATCATCGTCGAGGCAAAACGTCGCCAGGGCCGAAGGTCCCGAAGACGAGGCGGCGCGCCAATCGTTTCTCTACTGAATGGGCACAAATCAGGAACAGAGAGGCTTGCCGCGGTGTTCACCTAAGTGAAGGTACTCATCGTGGAGCTGGAGGGAGGTTGGACCACCGACTGATGTTCGATACTTTCCGCATCATCAGGGTGACCAGAGGCTCGGAGGTACCTCGTAGGTGATTTTTCCTGCTTGGGTTGGCACTCAGGGTGAGGTTGACGGTCATGCGTCGGTATGGGCGTGACGCAAAGGCCGTAGCGCATAAAGCCCGCCTGAGGCTTCAAGTCTTCGGAAACTCGATGGCTCCCCCAGGATGCTCTAACTGAATGGACGGATGCCCGTTCCTTGGATAAGGGGAGCGGGCATTGTCGTATCGGGGTCGTATTGAATTTAATTAGCCATCAACTGAACCCCTCGTCGGGCTCGCGGATTCCAACATCATCGTCAGCGAAGTGTGAGCGAGAGCCAATCTTCGGACGCAAATCCGTCCTCGGTTCATCAGCTCGATGAAAGCGGAGGCCCGCCGACCGGTCTCGGTCAGCGGGCCTCCAAGTGGTCACGATTTGGCAATCGGGATCTTCGTCAACGGCTTCGCTTCGGGCATTGGCACCCGTACCTCCAAGATGCCGTCCTTGTACGTCGCCTTGACGTCGCCTTCGCTCGCGCCCGAGGGAAGCGGAAGGTCGCGAACGAACGAGCCGTAACGGAACTCTTGACGGACATAGTCACGACCCTCCTTCTTCTCCTCCTCGCGGCGCTCGGCCTCGATGTGCAGTGTGTGGTCGCTCACGGAGATCTCGACATCCTTGTCGGGATCGATTCCCGCGAGTTCGGCCCGCACGACGAGCGTCCCATCCTCGCGGAACTCCTCGACGTGCACGCCTGCGCCTTCACCAGGCCAGAGCAAGACAGGCCGGCGGAAGAAGTCGAGTCGATCGTCAAAGACACGATCGAACAGGTCTTTTGCGCGCGGCACCATCTCTTGGCTGGATCCTTCGTGCTTTAGCAGTGCCATACGTCATCACTCTCCTTTCAGGACCAAGCCTGCGGAGGAGAGGGGCGGCTGACCAGAGGATAAAGACCCTTCGGTCAAGGTTGGCCTCCACTATGTGGACCCACCTACCTCGACCCGATCGATCCGACATCCGTTGGACCGTTCGTTGCTTGTCGTCGCTGCGACAGGCTGACCGCTGTGGGGGCGCGGTCGCTGAGCCACTAAATCCGCACGACCAATCTGCAGAGCGACCAGCTCTGCGAGTCGCTGCCTCGATGGCCCGTCCCGAATGGATCTGCCTGGGCGCGTAGGTAGGTGAGCGCAGCGGCGACGCGGCGATCCACGCGCCCATCGTCGACCAACTCCAGCTTGCGAAAGATCGCAGTGACGTACTTCTCGACCCGGAGTTACTGAGTTGGTAGGCACGCAACAGGCCCGGAATGTGGTTGTGAGCAGGGAGAAGAGGCGCGGAGGGGCCCTGAGGTCGTGTTACTACGCGACGCTGTGAGCTGGGACTACGCGACGGGTGTCGGCAGCTCGTAGTCGAGGATCTGGGCGGGCTCGCGGATCTCGATCGCGGTGGGGATCTCCCGCTGACGCTTGGTGGTCGCCGAGCGCTTGGCGACGCGGCCCTCAGCGGTCTCGAGGGTGACGAGGTGCATCCGGTCGAGCTCGTTGCGGAGGTTGCGCCAGGTGTCGCCGGTCGCGTTCTCGCCGACGCGGGTGAGCAACAGCGCGAGCCAGCAGAGCTGGATGTGGGAGCGGATGCGGTCCTCGCGGTGATGGAACACGGGCCGAAGCCGAAGCGCCCCCTTGAGGTCGCGCCAACCCCTCTCGACCTGGGCGAGCTGCTTGTAGGCCATGGCGAGGTCGGTCGGGGTGAGCGTGTCGTCCGAGGTCCGGATGAGCCACTTGCCGTCGAAGTGGGCGTCGC
>Ga0307374_10000632_pt1 | contig 66576 bp, 61 predicted proteins | sample OX3MG_FD_202532 | JGI IMG/M metagenome (GOLD analysis project Ga0307374, IMG submission 202532) | Soil microbial communities from Risofladan, Vaasa, Finland - OX-3 | ecosystem: Environmental > Terrestrial > Soil > Coastal area > Acid sulfate soil | place: Finland: Risofladan, Vaasa | collected... | reverse complement strand
TGGCCGGGCGCGTCGCCGTCTACCACGGCGACACAAAATTGCAGATCGAGGCCCTCTAAAAAAATAACGAGGGGGTGACATTTTCACTCGGCTGTTAGGGGTGACATTTTTACCTTGCTACAACAGACAGCCCCGGTCTCGGCGGAAGGACGAAGGTTAAACGATCGGCGGGAGGGGCCAAGCAAGGCGCTGTACCAACCAGAGGCAAGCATTTAGAATGACGGCGAGACCCGGCCGACCATGAAACCCGTTATCGCCATCTGCCCCGGCTCCTACGATCCGGTGACGCACGGGCACCTCGATTTGATTGAACGAGGGGCGCGGTTGTTCGACCAGTTGATTGTGGCCGTGCTGCGAAACGCGCAAAAACAGCCGCTCTTCGGACTGGACGAGCGCGTGGAAATGCTGAAGGAAACGACGCGAAGCATCGAGAACGTCGGAATCGACGTTTTCGAAGGGCTGCTGGTGGATTACGCGCGAAGGCAGAACGCCAGGGTGATTTTGCGGGGAATCCGGGCCGTTTCCGACTACGAATACGAGTTGCAGATGGCCATGATGAACCGCAAGATGGAGCCACGGCTCGAGACGGTGTTCATGCTGCCGGCGGAAACGTTTAGCTTTTTGAGTTCAAGTCTGGTGAAGGAGATCGCGGGGCTGGGCGGCTCGGTCGAAGGGCTGGTGCCGCCGATGGTGGCCGAGCGGCTGAAAGCGAAGGTCCCCTAATCGCCGGCGATTCGCGCATGCTTCAAAATGGCGATAGGGAGAGCGCCCAATCTCATTGACAGGAAGCGCGTCGATCCGATGCAGCCTACTCCGAAATTGATTTTCCCCCTGGCCGACCGCATTGAAAGGATTTCCTCCTCGGCGACCGGGGCGGTGCTGGTCGAAGCCGAAAGGCTTCGCGCAGCCGGAGTCGACGTTGTCAATTTTGGCGTCGGCGAACCCGATTTCCCCACTCCAGACCACATCAAGCAGGCGGCCGTGCGCGCCATCGAACGCAACCTCACCAAGTACACGCCGACGCCGGGCATCGGCCCGTTGCGCGAGGCGGTCTGCCACTGGCACAAACGGGAATTCGGCACGGATTACCGGCCGGCGGAATCGGTGATCACGGTGGGCGGCAAGCACGCGATCTTCAACGCGTTGAACGTTCTGGTCAACGAGGGTGAAGAGGTGATTCTGCCGGCTCCCTATTGGGTGAGCTATCCCGACATCATTCGTTTCGTCGGCGCCGAGCCGCGGATCGTCCAAACCTCGGCAAGCGATGGATTCCGCCTGCGAGCGGCGCACGTGGAGGCGGCCATCGGCCCGAAGACGCGGGCGCTGCTGGTCAATTCGCCCAACAACCCGTCCGGCGCCGTCGTGCCGCCGGACGAATTCGAACGGCTGCTCGGGCTATGCCGCCGGCACGGTATCTGGCTGATAACCGACGAGTGCTATTCGCACTTTTTGTACGGCGGCCTGGAGCCGTTTTCCGTCGCGGCCCTCGACGGAGCGAAAGACCAGGTGATCGTCGCCGGATCGTGTTCGAAAACCTTCGCGATGACGGGATGGCGCATCGGTTTCGCGCTGGGACCGAAACCGGTCATCGACGCCATGATCAAATTGCAAGGCCAATCGACCGCGAACCCGACTTCGATCGCGCAGTACGCCGCGATCGAAGCGTTCACCGGTCCGATGGACGCCGTCGAACGGATGCTGGTGGAATATGCGCGGCGGCGCGCGGCGGCGCTCGAAGAGCTGGCGAAGATTCCCGGTGTTACCTGCGCCAAGCCGGAAGGCGCCTTCTATGTTTTCCCGGACGTCGGCGGATCGGCGCGCTTGCGCGCGTTGCGGGAGAAGAACGAAGCGGCGGACACCGGGCGAATCGCCGCCGAAATGCTCTCCGAGGCGCGCGTGGCAACCGTCGCGGGAGAAGCATTCGGCGCGCCCGGACATCTGAGGATCTCCTACGCCATCGCGCCCGAACGAGTGCGGGAAGGAATCGGACGCATGAGAGAGTTTTTGAGCGAGTGAGCGACGAGAGACTCCCCGCGCGAATCGAGCCGCGTCAGGTGCCCCGGATTTGGGGACGGCGCTGGCTTGATCCGCTATATCCCGCGACCGAAGAGCTGTCCGAGCCAGTGGGAGAAGTGTGGCTGACGGGCAGGGACTGCCGGCTGCTGGAGGGGCGCTTCGCCGGGCGCACGCTGGGCGAGGCATGGCGCGAAATGCCCGCCGAGTGGCGGGGGACGCGCCTCGCGGGCGAGCGGGAATTTCCGATTCTGACGAAATTTCTATTCCCCGAACTCAGCCTTTCCATCCAAGTGCATCCCGGCGATTCCTATGCGGCCAAATACGAAACCGCCGCGGGCGGCCGCGGAAAAACGGAGATGTGGTACGTGGTTGCTGCCGAGCCCCATGCGGAGGTGATGGTGGGCCTCGAAGCGGGCGTGGACGAGGCTTCGTTCCGCCAGGCGATCGGCGCGGGCACCCTCAAGCGGGCGCTGCGGCGGCTGCCGACGAGCGAAGGGGAAACGATCTATTTACCCGCCGGGACGGTCCATTCGATCGGGCCGGGCCAGGTGCTGTGCGAGGTCCAGGAGTATTCCGACCTCACCTATCGCATCTTCGACTATAACCGCACCGACGCCAGTGGAAAGCCGCGGGAGCTACATGTGGCGAAGGCGCTCGACGTGATTCGATTCGGCGATTCGACAGCCGGGAAAACGCGGCCCGTCATGCGAAACCGGGGTCCGGTCGAGGTGAGCTACCTGGCCGCGTGCCGCCATTTCGCCGCCGAACGCTGGCGTTTCGCCGAGCCGTTTGACCTGATCCCCGCCAAAGAGCATTTCGATCTGCTGATCTTCATCGCGGGCGAGGCAGAAGTGGTGGCGGGAGAGAGCCGTCGGCGGTTTCATCGCGGCGAGGTTTGGTTTGTTCCGGCCGGCCTGGCCGGTTGCCGGCTCGAGCCGGCTGCGGACACCACGCTGCTGCGCGTCTACCTGCCCGACCTCGCTTCGCTCAAGCGAAACTTGGACCGGGACGGGATGACGCGCGAAGAGATGGCTGGGTTCCTCTTCGAATGAAACCGGAGTCACACGCGGTCATTTTGGCTGGCGGGCGCGGCACCCGGTTCTGGCCGCGCAGCCGCACGCGCATGCCGAAACAGCTGCTGAACATCATTGGTGATGAAACAATGATCCAGCAGACCGTCCGGCGCATTTCGCCGCTCTTCCCCGCTTCCCGGCTCTGGGTGGTGACGCAAGCCGGGCAGGCGGAGGCGGTGCGGCGCGAGTTGCCGAGCCTTCCCCGCTCGCACGTGCTCGTCGAGCCGGAGGGACGCAACACCGCGGCGGCCATCGCTCTGGCCGCCATCCACCTGCGCCTCGAACGGGGTGACGCCGTGATGGCCGTGCTGCCGGCCGATCATGTGATCCGGCAAGCGGCGCGCTACCGCGCCGTCTTGCGGGCGGCGCTCGAAGCGGCCGAGCCGCCCGGCGCGCTGGTCGTTATGGGCATCGAGGCGAAACGGCCGGAAACCGGCTACGGCTATATCGAGCGCGGCCCGGCGGCGGGCCGCTTTCGCGGAACGCCGGCATTTCGCGTGAAGCGATTCACCGAGAAACCGGCGCCGAAACTGGCGCGGCGCTACGTTTCCTCGGGCCGCTATTTCTGGAATGCGGGGATGTTTTTCTGGCGCGTATCCACGTTTCTCGGCCAGCTATCGAGACACCTGCCGGCAACCGAAAAAACGCTCAGCGGCCTCGGGGAATCGATCGGGACGTCGCGCTACCGGGCGCGCCTGCGCCGCGCCTACCACGGCCTGGAAAATATCTCCGTGGACTATGCGGTGCTCGAACCCGCCAGCCGGCCCGGAAGCGGCGCGAGCGTCTGCGTGCTGCCCGCCAGCGTGGGCTGGAGCGACATCGGCTCGTGGGCGGCCGCCTACGAACTCGAAGCGCAAGGGCCGGGAGCGACGGTTTCGGCCGGGCCGGTGGTTTCCATCGACGCCGAAGGGAATTTTTTCTGGGCGCCCAAGAAGCTGGTGGCGGCAATCGGCGTCCGCGATCTGGTGCTGGTCGAGACTCCCGACGCGATCCTCATCTGCCCGCGCGAGCGCGCCCAGGACGTCGGCCGGATCGTCAAGGAACTCGAACGGCAAAAGCGCGATTCTCTGCTGTAGCCCGGAATTTTCGGCGGCGGGCAAGCCTCCGCTGCGGTTTCGCCCGCCGCCTGGCCGAACACCCGTTCAGCGCGGCTCCCCCGGCGAACGGCGTTATACTGCTGGCGCGATGCAACGAATTCACTTCGGGACCGACGGCTGGCGCGGCGTGATCGCCGAGGACTTTACCACGCCGAACGTGCGCCTGGCGGCGCGCGCCTTCGCGCGGCAGGTAGCGCGGGCCGAGCGGCCTGGCAGCGGCGTGCTGGTCGGCTACGACAACCGTTTCGGCTCGGAGCGCTTCGCGCGGGTTGCCGCGGAAACCGTTGCCGCGGCCGGCATCCCCGTTTGCCTGGCCAGCGCGCCATGCCCCACGCCGGCGCTCTCGCTGCTGGTGCGCCAGCGGCAAGCCGCGGGCGGCATCATGATTACCGCCAGCCACAATCCCTACCGCTGGAACGGCGTGAAATTCAAGGCCAGCTACGGCAGTTCGGCTTCACCGGCCATCATCGCCGGCATCGAGCAGGAACTGGACTTCATTTACGATACCGCCGTTCCGGGATTGCCGCCGCGGCCCGGCGCGGTCGCCGCCCTCGACATTAGTACGCCGTATCTGGAAGCGCTCGAAAAACTGGTCGATTGGGACCGCGTGCGCGCGAGCGGCTTCCGGTTTCTGTTCGATCCAATGCACGGCTCGGCCATGGGAATCGTTCCCGAGTTGCTGCGCCGCCATGGAGTTTCTTGCGACGAGATTCGCGGCAGGCGCGATCCCCTCTTCGGGGGAACCAATCCCGAGCCGATCGAAGGGCCCAACGTCGAGGCGGCTCGGCTGGCCATGCAAAGCGGCCGCTACGACGCGGCGTTTTTGGCCGACGGCGACGGCGACCGCGTCGGGGCGATGGATCCGGGCGGCCGCTTCATCAACGCGCACCAATGCTTTTCGATTCTCCTGTGGCATCTGGCGGGAACGCGCGGGATGCCGGGCGACGTCGCGAAAACGTTTTCCGTGACGAAGCTGGTCGACAAGATCGCCTCGAAATTCGGCCGCCGCCTTTTCGAGACCCCGATCGGCTTCAAGTACATCTGCGCGCTGATGCTCGAGCACGATCTTTTGATGGGCGGCGAGGAGAGCGGCGGCATCGGTTTCCGCTTTCATCTGCCCGAACGCGACGCATCGGTCTGCGCGCTGCTGCTGGCGGAGGTGATGGCCTGGCACGGCATGCGGCTGGGGGAACTGGTGGCGATGCTGCACGAGGAATTCGGCGAGCACCACTACGGCCGGATCGACCTCGAACTGCGGCCCGGCCAGAAGGAGCGGGCCGTCGAGCTGTTTCAAGCGGACCGGATCGAGAGCCTGCTCGAATGGCCGGTCGCGGGCCGGGAGGACATGGACGGAATCAAGGTTTACCTGGGCGAAATCGGCTGGGTGATGGTGCGGGCGTCGGGCACCGAACCCATGCTTCGCGTCTATGCGGAAACCGGCAGCGGCGAAACGATGCGGCAAATTCTTGAGACAGCCGCTCGAATCGTGCGGGAGCTCTGAGAGAGCGATGGCAACCGAAACGACTGCGGCCGCGCAAGACGATCTCCGCCAGGCGCAGGCGAAGCATTACGGGCGCATTCGCCGCCGGATCGGCATCGCCGGCTGGCTGATCGATGTGTTGCTGCTCGTGCTGCTGCTCGCGACGCATTTGACGGTCGCGCTGCGCGACATTGCCTATCAAGTCGCCGCGCCATGGCCGCTGGCGCTTCTGATCTATCTGCTGATGCTGGCCGCGATTTTCGAGGCTTTCAGCCTGCCGCTGGAATTCTATTCCGATTACGTAATCGAACGGCGGTTCGGGCTTTCGCGAATGACCCTGGGGATGTGGGTGAAGGACCAGCTGAAATCGCTGGCGCTGGGCGCGGCGCTGGGCGCGACCCTGGCCGAACTTTTCTACTGGGCGCTCGAGCGGCACCCGGCGACGTGGTGGCTGTGGGTCGCCGCGGCGCTGATCCTTTTCGCGGTGGTGATGGCGCAACTGGCGCCGATTCTGCTTTTTCCGCTCTTTTTCAAGTTTCAGCCGCTCGAAAACGAGGAGCTCGCCGCGCGGCTGCGCGGACTGGCCGCTCGGGCCGGCACCCATGTAGCGACTATCGTCGAATGGAAACTCGGTGAAAAATCGAGCAAGGCCAACGCGGCGCTCACCGGCTGGGGCGCAACGCGGCGGATTCTGCTGGCCGACACGCTGCTCGAGCGCAACACGGGAGACGAAATCGAAACCATCGTCGCGCACGAACTCGGCCACCAGGTTCATCGCGACATTCCGCTGGCCATCGCCGTGGAATCGGCGCTGACGGTGGTTGCGCTGTGGATCGCGAACCGGGTGCTCGTCTGGGCGACCCCGCGGCTGGGACTGCGGGGCTTGGCCGATTTCGCCAACCTGCCGCTGGTTCTGCTCGTCCTGGCCGGTGTTTCCTTCCTGGCGCTGCCGGCCGTAAACGGATACTCGCGCTGGCGCGAGCGCCGGGCCGACCGGTTCGCCTTGCAGCTGACCGAGAATCCGGCGGCGTTCGTGAGCGCGATGCGGAAACTGGCCGAGCAGAACCTGGCCGAAACCCAGCCCGGCCGCATGGTCGAGATCCTCTTTCACAGCCACCCCTCGATCGCCCGGCGCATCGCCGCCGCCGAACAAGCTCAATCGTGAAACGCCGCCTCTATCAGCTCGACGTCTTCACCCGCCGCCCCTATCGCGGTAATCCCATCGCCGTCGTCACCGACGCCGACGGGCTGCGGCCATCGCAAATGCAGGCGATTGCCCGGGAAATGAACCTTTCCGAGACGGTTTTCGTGCAGAAGCCGGCGACCAATCGCGCCCTGGCGCGGCTGCGCATCTTCACCACGACGGCCGAATTGCCGCTGGCCGGCTCGGCGGTCGTCGGCGCCTGGCACCTGTTGGCCGAACTCGGCGTCGTGCCGGCGCAAGAGGGGGCCGTCCGTGTGCAGCAGCAAACCGGGGCCGGCCTGCTGCCCGTCGAGATTTTCTTCGAGCAGGGAAAGCCGCGCCTGGTGACGATGACGCAGAAGCCGGCCCGCTTCCGCCCGGCGAGCCTCGGCCGCAAGGATCTGGCCGCGGCGCTCGGACTGCGGCCGGGCGACATCGATTCGCGGCTTCGGCCGGAATTCGTCTCGACCGGAATTTTCAATCTCCTGGTTCCCCTGGCGAGCCAGGCCGCGCTCGGACGCCTCGCTCCGGCCGCCGCGCTGCTGCGGAAGGTGCTGGGACGAGAGAACGTGATGGCCTACTGCTTCGCCGGCAAAGGCCGGCTGGTTCGAGCGCGAGGGATGCTGCCCGAGGGATTGCGGGAAGACCCGGCAACCGGCTCGGCGGCCGGCTCGCTTGGCGCCTACCTGGTCAGGCACGGAAGGGTAAAGCTGGGACAGATGCTGCGTATCCTGCAAGGAGTAGAGATGGGCCGCCCGAGCGAGATTTTTGTGAACGTGCTGCGCGCGGGCTCGCAACTGACGCCCAGGGTCAGCGGCGCGGCCGTGCGCGTCTTCGAGGGTTATTTGGAAGCGTAGCTCCCGCCGGCTTCGCGCCGGGCGCGGGAGATGGCTGGCTAAGCTTGCGGCAAAGTTTTCCTAGCGTTTCCTGCTCGCTCGGGCTCAGCCGAGCCATCACGGAGACGATCACCGCCCCGTGCCCAGGCAGGACCGAGCGGAGCAGATTCCGGCCTTTTGGCGTAAGAGTTACCGTCCTCAAGCGCCGGTCGCGGCCGGCCGCGTTCGGGCGGACCAGCCCGCGTTTGCGCAGGCTTCGGACGACCGTGGCGAGACTGCCGCTGGTTTTCAGGATCCCTTGCGCGAGAGCGGCGAGGGGTTGCGGCCCGGACTCGTAGAGCGATTCGAGCACGCCGAACTGGTTCGGGGTGAGGTCGTAGAGGGCGAGCAGGCGCGACGATTCGCCAAGCACGCCTTCTCCCGCGCGCAGGAGTTTGACGTAGGCGGTGAGCGCCCGGACATCGCCAGCCATGCCGCGGTACTGTTTCGGCAACGATTACCCTCCGCAAACGGTTGATTCGGCAGCTAGATCATACTCGACCTGGGTGCCGGCGGGAAGATGCCCGGCGTATCGATGGGCCGGGCCGGAGCAGCCGCGCAACCGGCCCGCTCCGAACCGCATTCCAAGCCGCTCGCCTTTTTGCTTATAATCGGTCGGCTGCCTGAACCGGCAACCGCACCGGCACACCCGTCGAGGCCAACGCTATGATCTTGGACAGCAACGGCATCCAGAAGATTCTGCCTCACCGTTACCCGTTCCTGCTGATCGACACCATCGTCGAAATGGAGCGGCTCAAGCGGATTGTCGGCATCAAGAACGTCACGATTCACGAGGATTTTTTCGCCGGACATTTTCCGGGCAAACCCGTGATGCCGGGCGTCCTGATCGTCGAATCGATGGCGCAAACCGGCGGCGTGCTCCTCTTGCAAGAGGTGCCCGAGCGCGAGAGCAAACTGCTCTATTTCGTGGCCATCGACGACGCCCGCTTCCGCCGGCCAGTGGTGCCGGGAGACCAGTTGCGCGTGGAAGTCGACGTTTTGAGCTGGCGCGGCAATTTCTGCAAACTGGCGGGCCGGGCCAGCGTCGATGGCCAACTGGCGGCCGAAGCCACGCTGATGTGCAAGATGGTGGACCGCACCCCATGAGCGAAATCGATCCGCGGGCGGCGGTTTCCCCGCGAGCGCGCCTGGGCCGGAATGTGCGCGTGGGGCCCTTTGCCGTCATAGGCGACGATGTCGAGCTGGGCGACGATTCGATCGTGCACGCCCACGCCTCCATTTCCGGGCCGGCCCGCCTGGGGCGCGGAAACGTCTTTTTCCCCTTCAGCGCGATTGGCGGCGCCCCGCAGGACCTCAAATACCGCGGCGAACCGACGCGCGTCGAGGCCGGCGACGAAAACGAGTTCCGCGAGTTCGCGACGGTGAACCGGGGAACCGCGCAAGGCGACGGAGTGACGCGGCTGGGCAGCCATAACCTGCTGATGAGCTACAGCCACGTGGCGCACGACTGCACGCTGGGCGATCACGTCGTTCTGGTAAACGCGGCGACTCTGGCCGGCCATGTAACCATCGGCGATTACGCCACGCTGGGCGCCTTCTGCCCGGTCCATCAATTTTGCCGGATCGGGCGCCACGCCTACATCGCCGCGCATACCGTCATCACCCAGGACGTGCCGCCCTTCGCCAAGGTCGTCGCGCCGCGCGAAACACGCTGCTACGGCGTCAATTCGATCGGGATCGAGCGGCAAGGGTTCGCGAGCGAACGCGTCGCCGCCATCGAGCAGGCTTACCGGCTGCTGCTGCGATCGAAGATGAACACCGCGCAAGCGCTCGAGAAAATGAAGGAAACGCTTTCGGGTTCGCCCGACGTCGAAGAGCTGGTGCGCTTCATTCAGGGGGCCGAGCGAGGTATAACAAAGTAAGCGGGCCGGGAATGCTCCGAAGCACAAGCCTATGGGGGAAAGCGCCAATGCCAATACGCAGGGCTGGGGACTGATCGCCGGCAACGGGGACTTTCCGCTGCTGGTGCTCGAAGGCGCGCGGCGGAGCGGAATCGAGATGGCCGTCATCGCCATTCGCGAAGAGGCCACTCCGGAGCTGGACCGGGCGGCGAGGCGGGTTCACTGGGTGAGCCTGGGCGAGCTGAACCGGGCCATCGAACTCCTGCACCAGGAGGGAGTGAAAAAGGCGGTGATGGCCGGGCAGGTGCGGCACCGGCAGATCTTCAGCGATATCCCTCCCGACGGCCGCATGGCTCCTCTGCTGGCGCGCCTGGCTGCTCGAAACACCGACGCGCTGATCGGCGCCGTCGCCTACGTTCTCCAGCAAGAAGGGATCGAACTGGTGGATTCGACGATTTTCCTCGCCCACTTGCTGCCGCCTGCCGGCCTTCTCTCCCGGCGGGCGCCTGACGAGCGGGAAGCGGGCGATATGGTCTACGGGCGCGAAGTCGCGCGGAAAATCGCCGGGCTCGACCTGGGCCAGACGGTCGTGGTTGCCGAACGCGCCTGCGTGGCGATCGAGGCCATGGAAGGAACCGATGAAACCATCGAACGCGCTTCTCGCTTGGCGGGCGGGCAGCCGCTGACGGTGGTGAAGGTGAGTAAGCCGAAACAAGACATGCGTTTCGACGTTCCCGTCGTGGGTCCCCGCACGATCGAGGTGATGCAGCGCTCGCGCGCCACGGCGCTGGCCATCGATGCCGGGCGCACGCTTGTATTCGACCGGCAGCGGGTCGTGGAACTGGCCGATGCGGAAGGCATCGCCATCCAGGCGTTCTCGCCCGAGGATGGGAACGGGATGGAGGGGTGAAGGACCGGATTCGAGTCGCGGTGGCCGGTGTGGGTGATTTCGGGCGACAGCACGCCCGCGTCTATGCCGGACTGGAAGAAGCCCAGCTCGTGGGCGTCTTCGATGCGAATCCGGAGCGCGCGGCGGCCGTCGCCCGAGAGTTCGGCACCGAGGTCATCGAAAACCTCGAAGCGGTTGCCCAGCGGGCCCAAGCTGCGAGCGTGGCCGTTCCCACCGTCGAGCACGCCAGCGTTGGCTGCCGGCTGCTCGATCACGGCGTCGACGTGCTGGTGGAAAAGCCGATTGCTTCGAGTCTTGCCGAAGCGGACCAACTAATCGGAACCGCCCGCCGCTGTGGGCGCATCCTACAAATCGGGCATGTCGAGCGATTCAACCCGGCCGTGGCGGCTGCCGCGAAGGTTGTGGACGGGCCGCTGTTCTTCGAGGTGCACCGGCTGGGCGTATTCACGCCGCGCAGCTTGGACGTGGACGTCGTCTACGACTTGATGATTCATGACCTGGATATTCTGCTGGCGCTGGCGGGGCCGGTCGAAGAAGCGAAGGCGGTGGGAATCCCGGTGGTGACGGATAAGGTGGATATCGCCCATGTGCGGCTGGAATTCGCGACCGGCGCCGTCGCCAATGTGACGGCCAGCCGGATTTCCACCGAACGCGTCCGCAAGCTGCGTTTCTTCCAGCGCCGCGAGTACGTCTCGGTGGACTACGCCCGGCGCGATGCGCTTCGCATCCGGGTGGCCCAGGCCGGCCCGGAACCCCGATTTGAATTTGAAAAACTCCCCGTGGAAGCCGAGGAGCCGCTTCGCGCCGAGTTGCGGGCGTTCCTCGAGGCGTCGCGGACACGAAACACCCCGGTGGTGGATGGAACGGCCGGGCGCAAGGCTCTGGAACTGGCCGACCGCGTTATGGCCTCGATTGGCGAACACGCCCGCAAGGTTCGCGTCTCGGTAGCGGCGCCGCAGGCGACGCCATGAGGATTCCCCGCGCGCTGGTGCCGGACGATTGCCCAGCGCCCTCCGGTCCGCCCGCGCGAGCGCCCCGGCGCCTGAAAACCTGGCTCGACGTTCGCACCCTGATCTCCCCGGATATGCCGGTCCTTCCTTTTTCCGGCGTGTCGAATATTCCGACGCACGTTCCGCTCGATGTGCTGAACAACCGCGTGCTGATTGGCCGGGATTTCCCGGTCATTCCCTTCCCCAGCGCACCGGCCGAAGGGATCGAGCCGGCCGTCACCGCGCTCGATGAACGAGTGGTTGTGCCGCAGGCGGCGCATCTGAACCCGGTTGCCGAGTCCGAACCCTTTTCTGCGGCGGCATTGAAGGACCTTGTCGAGAACGATCTGCTCGTGACCGGGGAAGCGCGGCTGCTGCCGGAAAGGCACGGCCGGGTGGATTGGGACCTGCTCGCGGGAATATTTTCCGTCGTATTCCACGTGGCATTGATCCTTCTCTTGCTAATGATCCCGGGCGTGCTATCGCGATATACGGCAAAGCCCAACGAGGAAGCGCTGAACCAGCAGAACCTCGGGTACGTTTACCTACCCAAGAACCTAAAGGAAAGCCCGAAGACCAAGCCAAAACCGCAAAAGCCGAGCGACAAGATGAAGATCGACATCGGCGCTTTGAACAAAATCGCCCCTCCCAAGCCGGAGGTTTCCCGGCAGCAAGGCCCGGCGGTGCATCCGACGCCGCAGATCGTTCCACCCCAGCCCGCGCCACCGGTGCAATCGGCCGAGGTCAGGCCACAGCCGCGTCCCGAGCCGCCTCAGCCGAAACCCCAACCCCGAATCGAATCCGTCAAACCCAACTCCGCGCACCCGCTCATCCTTCCGCCGGACATGGCTCCGGGCAGCGCGATCGAGCAATCGCTGCGCGCAGCCGCGCAAAATCGCTCGCCCGATATCGGCTTCCAGGATCAAATCCCGCCGCCACCCTCGTTGCCCGGAGGGCCGGGGCAAGAGGGCGGGCCCGGGCCGGGCTATCTGTCCGGCAGCGTCCAGATGCTGACCCCGACCGAAGGGGTCGACTTCACCAGCTACATTCAGCGGCTTCTGGCGGTGGTTCGGCGAAATTGGTACGCCGTGATGCCGGTATCGGCCAGGCTCGGCGACAAGGGCCGCGTGATGCTCCGGTTCAAAATCCTCCGTAACGGCGTCTTGCCGTCGGGCGAGCCCATTCTCGAGATGACTTCCGGCAAACAGCCTCTCGATCGCGCCGCCGCGGCGGCCATCACGGCATCGAATCCATTCGAGCCCCTGCCGCAGGCCTTCACCGGGCCATACATCGAGTTGCGGTTCGTCTTCTTGTATAATTTGCCGATAAACGCCCAGTGAAACCGATTCGCGTACAGGTCACCGGAGCGCTGCTCTTGGCGCTGGCTGCGATCATCTACCTCGTCCTCCGCTATGGGGTTGTTTGGCGATGAATCGCGCATCTCCCCTCGTGGCCATTGTCGGACCCACGGCTTCCGGCAAGTCGGCGCTGGCGGTGCGCCTGGCGGCGGAACTGGGAGGGGAAATTCTGGCCTGCGATTCCACGCAGGTCTATCGCGGCTTCGACATCGGGACGGCCAAGCCGCCGGCGGGCCAGCGTGGCGGCATTCCCCATCACATGATTGACATCGCGGAGCCGGACGAGGTTTTTCACGCCGGTGAATATCGCCGGCGTGCCCTGATCGTGCTCGCCGATCTCGCCGCCCGGGCAAAGCTGCCGGTTCTGACCGTCGGTACCGGACTTTACTTGCGCGCGCTGCTCGACGGCCTGTGCGACGCACCAGGGCGATCGGAGTATTTACGCATGCGCCTGGGGCGCCGCACGGCGCTTTCCGGACCCGGCTACCTGCGCCGCCTGCTCGAAAGGCTCGATCCGGTTGCGGCCGGGCGCATCGCGCCACGCGACACGCCGAAGCTCGTTCGCGCGATCGAAGTCCGCTTGCTCTCCGGCAAGCCGCTTTCGGCGCTCCATCGGGCCGGACAAGAGAAGCTGCAGGGCTACCGGCCGGTCAAAATCGGACTGATGCCGCCCCGGCAGGCGCTCTACGCAAGCATCGACCGGCGCGTGCGGGCGATGCTCGATGCCGGCTGGACCCGGGAAGTGAAGGAACTGATGGCTTCCGGCGTGGCCGAAGATGGCAAGCCGTTCCAGTTCATCGGGTACGCGGAATTGCGGGATCATTTGGCGGGCCTGGCCGGATTCGAAGAAACCGTTTCGCGAATCCAGCAAGCCACACGCCGCTACGCCAAGCGGCAGATCACCTGGTTCCGGCGCGAAGCCGGGGTGCGCTGGCTCGAGGGATTCGGCGACGACCCCGGGATTGCCTCATCGGCGCGCGAAATCGTCATGGCCGAGCTGCGCGAGGCCGTTTCGGCCGGTTGAAGCCCGGCGGATACCCCGGGCCACGGCGAGAGGGTATAATCCCGGATAGATGCTGGTTCACGCAGTGCAAGTTCAGCGCGCGACTCACGCTTTAAGAAAGTTCAGCCGCAGCCAAACCGCGCCCACGCTCTCTCATCTGACCCTATGAGAACTCCACAATCGACAGGCAAGCGGGAGAATGCATTTCTGGTCGGTTTCGGTTTGCGGCGCCGTCCCCACGTGCCGGGCATCGAGGCAGAGACGGAAGCGCGCGAATCGATCGAGGAATTGGCGGAACTGGCGCACAGCGCCGGCGCCAACCAAGCCGGCAGGCTGATTCAGATCCGCGACGCAGCCGATCCGGCAACCCTGTTCGGCAGCGGGAAGCTCGAGGAAATCAAGCGGGAGGCCGAGGCGCGCGAGGCGACACTGGTGATCGTCGACGCGAGCCTGACCGCCAGCCAGCAGCGAAACATCGAGAAAGCGATCGCTCTGCCCACGATCGATCGCGTGCAATTGATCCTCGATAACTTCGCGCGCCACGCCCGCAGCCGCGAAGGCCAGCTTCAGGTGGAGCTGGCGCAATTGAACTATATGCTGCCGCGCCTGGCCGGACGCGGAATCGAGCTTTCGCGGCTGGGCGGCGGCATTGGAACGCGGGGTCCCGGCGAGCAGAAACTCGAAACCGACCGCCGGCGCATTCGCCGGCGCATCGCGCAACTGGAGGGCTCGCTCGAAGCCGTCCGGCGGGAGCGCCAAATGCGGCGCCGCGCCCGGCAAGGAGTACCGCTGGCCACGGTGGCGCTGGTCGGCTATACCAACGCGGGCAAATCCACTCTGTTCAACGCTCTGACTAGCGCGAGCGTCACGGTTTCGCCGCGCATGTTCGCCACGCTCGATCCTACCGTGCGGGGCCTGCGATTGCCCTCGAAGCGCCGCGTGCTCCTTTCCGACACCGTGGGGTTCATTCGCGACCTGCCGCCGGGACTGGTGACCGCTTTTCGCGCCACGCTCGAGGAACTGCAGGAAGCCGCTTTGATCCTTCACGTGATCGACATTTCCAGTCCCCGGCACGGCGAACAACAAATTCAAGTCGACAAAGTCCTCGCCGATCTTGACCTGGAATCGCGCCCGCGGCTGCGCGTCTACAACAAGATCGACCGGCTTTCCCAGCCGCAATCTGCGTCGTGGGCCGGTGTGACCAGCGGGATCTTCGTCTCCGCGCTGACCGGAGCGGGCCTCGATCATCTGATCGAAGAAATCGACCGTCAGCTTCCCGGCGATCCCATCGTGCAACTTCATCTCCGGGTCCCGCTTGCCGATGGCCGAAAGATCGCCGCGATTCGTGCCAGCGGCCGTGTGCTCGAAAGCCACGTACACGACTCGGAGGTGTGGATGGATGTGGAACTGCCCGAATCGGCGGCGCGCAAGCTGGCAAACCATCGGGCGCGGCAACCGGCCCGTACCGCTAAGCCTTGAGAATGGCACTCTTTCGACCGGATTCAGGGGTAGAGGTTTATGTGCAAATACTGTGGAAATCGAATTTCGATTTTTTCCTTTATGAGCAATCCGGCGCCTTAATAGTTATTCGATCGAAAAATTAACCATCGTAATTGATTGATAATGCGTAAGTTACGATCGGTGATCTATAAAATGCGCCGTTTCACGGCGCGAATCGCCTGATTTCTCTTAACTTGCAGTTTTGCACAGGGTTGCGGGATTTCGAGGGACGCTCCCATGTACAATGTGGCGCATCATTTCGGTGCTCGAAGGGAGGAACATGAGAAGCAAATGGGTGCTTGTGATCGCCGTGGTAGGGCTTTTCAGCATGTGCGCAAGCGCGCGAGCGGCCATAAAGACCGAGACAGTGACGTACAAGAGCGGGAATGAAACCGTCAGTGGATATCTCGCACTTCCCGGAACGCCGGGAAAACATCCAGCGCTCATCGTGATTCACGAATGGTGGGGCTTGGTGCCGTGGGTGAAGGAGCAGACGGACAAATTTGCGGCGGAAGGTTACGTCGCTCTCGCGGTGGACCTGTATCGAGGCCAAACCACTGAAAACCCCAAGGAAGCCGCGCACTTGATGTCAACGATGCCTCCCCAGCGGGCCCTGCGCGACCTGAAAGCGGCGTTCACCTACCTTTCCTCCCGGCCCGATGTCGAGCCCGGCAAGATCGGCGACGTCGGCTGGTGTTTCGGCGGAGGTTGGGCGCTCCGTCTGGCCACCGTCGAGCCCAAGCTTGCGGCTTGCGCGATCAACTACGGTGAACTGACGACCGACGCTTCCGCCCTCGGCGCCATTCGCTGTCCCGTTCTCGGGAATTTTGGCGCATTGGACCCGAACATTACGCCAGCGAAGGTCGGAGCGTTCGAAGCGGCAATGCGGAAGGCGGGAAAATCGATCAACGTCAAAATTTACCCCGGCGCTACGCACGCCTTCGAGAATCCCAACAACAAGACTGGCTATCGACCGCGCGATGCAGCCAACGCGTGGGCGCGGATGACGGCGTTCTTCAGCCGGACGCTGAAGTAAGAAGGCGCGAAACAGGGCGCTTCCGGATGGGGAAGCGCCCTGTTCCAACGCGGAACGGGAAGTCTCGCAGCCGCTGCCGCGCCGGTGTCGTTTGCGTCACGCATGGGAAGCGATGCCATGAGCGCCGCGCAGGATTGACGTGCCTGTAAGGGGAGACTTATAGTGATAGAAAGTTGACTTTCGGGCTTTTGTGGGCGCGACTTGGCTAAAATGAATCTACCGAACGGGCTGACGATCCTCAGGATCTTCTTTGTGCCCTTGTTGGTGGTGGTGTTGCTGACCCGAGAGCCGAACTTCACGGTTTTCGGCCTTCCCTTTCATTTCGAGATGTGGGGTGTCCTGATCCTGCTGATGGCCGCGGGCACCGACGTAGCCGACGGCTATCTGGCGCGCAAGCGCCGGGAGATAACAACACTCGGCATCCTGCTCGACCCGATTGCGGACAAGCTGCTGATTTCGGCGGCCTTCATCTCCCTGGTGGCCATGGGACTGGCGCCGGCCTGGATGGTCGTGATCGTGATCGGGCGTGAATTCACCGTGACCGGGCTGCGAAACATCGCCGTCGCCGAAGGATTGACGATCCCGGCTTCGGCGCTGGGAAAGACGAAGATGGCGCTCGAGGTGGTCACGGCGTGCATGTTGATCCTGGCGGCCAAGCATGTGGCGTTTCGCCTGCTGGGAACCTTGCTGTTGTGGCTGGTGGTTATCAGCGCGGTGATTTCCGCGGTGCACTATTTCATGGCCTTTTGGCACCAGGTCGACGGGCGGATCAAACAGCGGCAACAACATACGGTGATGGTCGTCGAACAGGAGAAGAAAGCCGAAGATGTCGCCGCTCGCCCATGAAACCCGCGCCATGCTGCTTCGCGTGGCCCGGCAAGCGATCGAACTGGCGCTGGTTAGCCGCCCGCTCGACAACCTGCCGGCGCTGCCCGATCTGACCGAGCCCAAAGGGGCGTTCGTGACGCTGATGCGCCACGGCCGGCTTCGCGGCTGCGTCGGTCAAGTCGAACCGGTCGATCCGCTGGCGCGCCTGGTGGCGCGGTGCGCGGTCGCCGCCGCTACCGAGGATCCGCGTTTTCCGCCGGTCGCCGTCGAAGAGGTCCCGCAACTGGAAATCGAGCTCTCCTTGTTGTCCCGGCCCCAGCCGTTGCGTTTCGAGGAAATCGAAATCGGGCGGCATGGGCTCATCGCCACGCAGTCCAGCAAGACCGGCTTGCTGCTACCCCAAGTGGCCGACGAGAAGAACTGGCCGGTCGAGCGATTCCTCGAAGAGACGTGCCTCAAGGCGGGCCTGGATGCCTATGCCTGGAAACAGCCCGAAACCCGGATCGAAGCATTTACGGCGGAAGTGTTCAGCGATCGCGATCTGCAGCAGATGCTGGCCTAGGATTCGAACGGGACCTAGCGCGTCAGCCAGGAACGCGCCCGGACGGTGACCGCCGCATAAGGAAGGATCCAGAAGAGCAGGAACGCCCCGAAATAGGAATAGAGCACCCCATACAGGAAGGCCGGGGAACGCTCGCTGCGCAAGTAGTACAGCGCATAGAAGAAAGAAACGATCCCAATCGCCAGGAGAAACCGCACGAGCGTCAGCGGATTATCCCGCGTCATCACAACCAGCAGCGCCAGGCTCGCGTAGCTGATGGGAAAGCGCAGGTTCGAAGTGAGCCTGTCCCAGAGAGCCATCGAAGCGCAGACCGGCGGCCGCTTCCAAACGATCTTCAGGAACCGGATCTCCTCCCGAACGTAGCTGCGGTCCCAGCGGAGAAACATCTTGCAGAGCTGCTTATAGGTGGTCGGGACAAGGGTTCTGACTTCCGCCGATCTCTGATAGACCGTGGAATAACCGCTGGCAAGGATCCAGTTCGTCATGGCGCGGTCTTCGCCAAAGGTGCATCTGGCGCCCAGGAAAGTCTGATTCATCCAGGCATCGAGCACCGCCCGCACGGCGGCTGCACGATAAGCGGTGAGCGCCCCCGGACAGCAGTAGACGGTCCCGTAGGACGATTCGACCGCTCGCAGCACGTCGAAAGAAAGAATGAACTGGACGTGAAGCATGCGCGGCAGCCAGCCCTCGCTGCGGTTGTAAGCTCCCACTTTCCCGGCTACCGCGCCTACCTTCGGATTCCGAAAGGGTCCGGCGATCGCCAAGAGAGATTCCGGCTCGAGCGTGCTGTCGGAATCGATCGTCACGATGATTTCACCCCGCGCGGCTTTGAAACCGACCGCCAGCGCGGCCCGTTTCCCACGGTTCTTCGGAAAACGGACCGGACGAACCACCTCCGGCCATTGCCGGGCGGCCCGCTCGATGTACTCCCAGGTGTCGTCCCGGCTGCCGTCATCGACGACGTACACCTCCAGACGATCCCTGGGATAGCTCGCGCGAACCACCGATTCAATCGACTTCAGCACCATCGGTCCCTCGTTGTAGGCGGGGATGACGACGGTGAGAAACGGGGCCGTCTCCGGATCGGCGTGAGCAAACGGGCGATAGAAGAACCAGGCAACCGTGCGGAAAATCAACAGCAGAGTCCCCATCACGAGCCAGAGGATGCTGGGGAATATGAGGATCTTGGCCCAATGATGGGACTCGGCCGCCTTCGTCAGCGGCGCGATGAAGGTTCCATGCAGATGAGCGTGGATGAGAAGCGTGAAGCCAACAAGCATTCCGCCATACATCAGCCAGTACCAGGGATCTCGGAACGTCTTCGAGAACGGTTCTTCCGCCCCCACGCTGGCAGGCACGTTTGCGGTAAGGCCGACACCTATTCTGCATATTCCCATGGGGGTCCGTTGATACTTTGGTGCGTCCGGGACCGAAATGGTTTCACCTATCGATCTGCCGGGCTCCCAATTGGCCGCGGACCGCACATTAGGCCGGGCAGGGGATGCCCGGCAAGGATTGGCTTTGCCGAATGAGCCTGGCCGGCGGGGAAACTTCCGAAAGAGAGGACTCGCTTGATTCGCAAAGACTTGCCGGAAACTACTCGCGTGCGGCGTAGTCTCCCAGCTCGATTTCCCTGCGGCTGGAGGTGATGAGAATGGTGGCTGCCGTTCGTGATACGCGCAAAACGACCGCCTCGCCAAGGATTTCCCGCGGGAGCCGGCCAGCCCCGTGGCTGGGCCGAGAATGGCCGAAACCCTCCGGGCGAGCGGCCGCCTCGCCCATCTGGTAGACCTCATCGTCCTGCTGCCCCGGATGGCGGAAAAGGAGCAAACGGTCGCCCACTTTTACTCCCTGCCGCTTTCCGAGATCCACATAGGCGATATAGCCCGCTCCCAGTATCTGGCGAAAGTCCTTGGCGCTGACTACGCGGCCGATCACCGGGGAGGCGGGAGCGGCAAAGACATCTTTCAATCCAGGGGCCGGCAAGGGCGGGGCGGGACGCGGCTCGAAGGCCAACAGCAGATCGCCGCGCTTCATGGGCACGCATGAACTTTCGACGCGGGCAATCGTGACTCTACCGGCCAGCTTGATCACGCGCACGCGCCCGATATCATCCCACAAACGCCCCATGCGTCTCTCCAAACGCTTTTCGCCGCGAAACCAGGGAATTTGGGTGGGGTCCTTGGCGGCGCGCACCACCAGAAATTGCTCGCCGGGCTTTGGTGCGGAATGAGCCGCAGAGTGGGCGGCAAGATGGAGATATACGGCGTCGCCCTGAAAAAACTGGAGCTTATCGATGGCATCTTCGCCCGAAACGACGCTGCCGAGCGGGCGCGGAGCCAGGCGCGAGACGATGCCGGAGCAATAGATTTCGGTTTCGGTGGGCAGCGGCGCGAGCGTGGCGGAAAGCGCGGGCCGGGCGGCGAGAGATAGGAACGATATGAATAGGAAAAGCAGGGCGGCGAGGCGAGGAGTCGTCACAGGGTGCTCCGGAGTTCACACTAAGCAGCAGCGCCGCTTCCGGTCAATGGTACGAGGGGAGTACAAGAGGGATACAAAGGGTTTCGACGAGGATACAGCGTCGATACGACGACGGCACCCAAGCCCCTGTCTTTACACTTTCCTGTCCCGCGTGTTAATAGCATAGGTCTCGATTCTTCGACGGACCCAGCCCCTGCGCAGCAAAATCGAACTCGATCCCATTTGCGCCGTGGTAGCGGCCGAAACCGCGGCCGATATGGCAAGGCAGTTGCGCCAGGCGCTGCGATTGACGCGCACGGCGGAGTTGCGCCTCGACTGGTTGCGAAGCGACGGCGAACGCCGGCGCTTTCTCGCCTGGCTCAAAAGCCGGCCGCTCCGGCAGCGGAAAGCGGCGCGGCTCATCGCCACCTGCCGGCGCCGCGAGGCGGGAGGAAAATATCCGGGCAGCGTGGCCGGCGAGCGGCGGTTTCTCGAAGCGGCCGTTCGCGCCGGGTGCCGCTGGTACGACCTGGAAATCGAAAGCGTCGAAGCGGCCCGTGGCTTCGAGCCCATCGCTCCGCATCTGGGCCAGGCGATCGTGTCCCTGCACCGCTTCGGCCGCCTGGCCGGCAACCGGGCCGGGCTCTTCGGCCGTTTCCGGCCGGCCCCTGACGCCGTGTGGAAGCTCGCTGTCGAATGCCGCAATCTGGCCGACGCGCTGCGCCTGATTCGGGCCGCGCGCGAGGCTGCCTCCGGCCGCCGGCCCGGCCGACACCCTGGCCGGCAGATGATTCTGGTGCCGATGGGCCGCGCCGCTGAGCCCATGCGCATCCTGGCTCTGCGCGACGCCAGCCTTCTCACCTACGCCGCCGTGAGCCGGCAAACCGCCCCCGGCCAGCCGACGCTCGAAACCGTGCTGCGCGAATACCGGGCGGACCGGATCGACCGACGAACACGCGTTTACGGGATCATCGGGAACCACGTGGGCCATTCGATTTCACCATCGATGCACAACGCGGCCTTTGCGGCGCGCGGCGTAAATGCCATCTACCTGCCTTTTCCGGTGGAAAATTTGGGGGATTTTATCGCCGCCATCGCTCCGCTGGGCGTGCGCGGCTTCAGCGTAACGATCCCGCACAAGGTAGCGATTCTCAGCTATCTTCACGCCTGCGACCCGCTGGCCAAGCGCCTGGGCGCGGTGAACACGGTCGTCGTCCGGGCCGGCCGGCTTTACGGCTACAATACGGATTATGCGGGCGTGCTCGCCGCGCTGCGAGGACAAGTCAAGCTCGAAGGGTGCCGGGCGCTGCTCCTAGGCGCCGGAGGCGCGGCGCGAGCGGCCGGCTTTGCGCTCGCCGATTCGGGCGCGCGCGTACGGGTCTTCGCGCGGCGCGCGGCGCGAGCCCGCAGCCTGGCGCGTGCGGTCGGGGGAGGGGCGATTGCGCGGCCGGAAATAGGGCGCCAAGAATTCGATTTGATCGTGAACGCGACGCCGCTCGGCATGGCTCCCGACAACCGCTCGCCGCTCACCGCCAGGGAGATCCATGCGCCCGTGATTTTCGACATGGTCTACCGGCCGCTGGAAACGCCGCTGCTGCGGCAGGCGGCGCGAAAGGGTTGCCAAACGATTTCGGGCCTGGAGATGCTGGTCGCGCAAGGCGCCGAGCAATGGAGGCTGTGGATGGGCCGGCCGACGCCGATCGGCCGGATGCGGCAGGCCGCGCTTGCCGCGCTCGCCCGGGACAAGGACGCCCATTAGGATGCTGCTGCCCGACTATTCGACGTTTCGCCAACTGGCTCGCGAAGGCAACCTGATCCCCGTCTGCGAGGTGTTTCGCGCCGATCTGCTGACGCCGGTTGGCGCCTACCTGCGCCTGGCGCGGAAGGCGCGTTACGCCTGCCTGCTCGAAAGCGTCGAGGGCGCCGAGAGAATCGCGCGCTACACGTTCGTCGGCGCCGATCCCGAGCGCATCTATCGCTATAAAGACGGCTCGGCAACGATCGAGGAAAACGGCCGCACCCGCCAGGCCGCTGAAAATCCCGTCGAGTGGCTGCGCGGCCTGCTGGGCCGCTATCGCCCCGTCCGCGTGCCGGCCTTGCCGCCGATGTTGGGCGGCGCCGTCGGCTATTTCGGCTACGAAATGGTGCGCCTGGTCGAGGAAGTCCCTTTGGCAGCCAAAGACGATCTGGGACTGGACGACGCCGTGCTGATGTTTTATCCGGGCCTAGTCGTCTTCGACCATGTGAAGCACCACGTCTGGGTGGTTCACAACGTGTACACGGAAGCGCCAGGCGGCTTACGCCGGCTTTACGACGACGCGGCCCGAAAGGTCGCCGAGGTGCGGCGGCGGCTGGAAAGCCCGCTGCGAGGCGAAGGCAAAGCCAGCCGCGCCGGCGGCGCTCGTTCATCCGGCCGTCTCGATCGCCGATTTCCGGTCGATTTTGGCAGCCTGCACCATTCGCCCGACATCTCAGCCGGGCCGAACGGCGCGGCGCCGCGCGTCTATTCCAATATGCCCAAGCAGGCATACCTGGCCGGAGTGGAAAAGGCGAAGCGCTATATCCGCGCCGGCGATATTTTCCAGGTGGTGCCGAGCCAGCGGTTCTCGGCTAAAACTCCCGCCGATCCGTTCGACGTCTACCGCGCGCTGCGCGTGGCCAATCCCTCGCCCTATCTCTATTTCCTGAAGCTCGGTCAAACGGCGATCGCCGGCAGCTCGCCGGAAATGCTCGTCAAGGTGCAGGGCCGCGATGCCTTCTACCGCCCGATCGCCGGAACCCGGTGGCGCGGCCGCGACGAAGCCGAGGATCAGCGCCTGGCCGCCGAGATGCTTGGCGATCCCAAGGAGCGCGCCGAGCACATCATGCTGGTCGACCTGGGCCGCAACGATCTGGGCCGCGTATCCGAATACGGCAGCGTGCGCGTGGAAGATCTGATGTTCGTCGAACGCTACTCGCGGGTGATGCACATCGTTTCACGGCTCAAGGGGCGCCTGCGCCCGGACGTCGATTGCCTGGACGCGCTGATGGCCTGCTTCCCCGCCGGCACGGTGAGCGGCGCGCCGAAAGTGCGGGCGATGGAAATCATCAGCGAGCTCGAACCGACGCGGCGCGGCGTCTATTCCGGCGCGGTCTTGTATCTGGACTTTTCCGGCAATCTCGACTCCTGCATCGCCATCCGCACCTTCGTGCTTCAGAACGGCGTGGCCTATTTCCAGGCGGGCGGAGGAGTGGTGGCCGATTCGATTCCAAGGCGGGAATATCTCGAAACGCTCAACAAGGCCCGGGCGTTGGTGGCCGCTCTCGAAATGGCGGAGCACCCGGGCGAATGACGGTCCGGAGAATCAGCGGCCATAGGAAGACGCCATAGGTAAGCGCCAAAGGTAAGCGATGATTCTGCTGATCGACAACTACGATTCCTTCACCTACAACCTGGCGCAGTTTCTCGGCCAATTGGGCGAGACGCTCGACGTTCGCCGCAACGACAAGATTGGCCTCGAGGATATCGAGCGCCTGAAACCCGGCCGGATCGTCATCTCGCCGGGACCGGGCATTCCGCGCCGGGCCGGCATAACGATTCCCGTCATTCGCCAGTTTGCCGGCCGCATTCCGATCCTGGGCGTCTGCCTGGGCCATCAGGCGATTGGCGAAGCGTTTGGCGGGCGCGTGATTCGCGCGTCCGAACTCATGCACGGAAAAACGAGTCAAATCCACCACGATAAGAAAACGATTTTCCGCGATCTGCCGCAGGATTTCACCGCAACCCGCTACCATTCGCTGATCGTCGAGCGCAAAAGCTTGCCCAAAGTGCTGGAAATTTCGGCCGAAACCGAAGACGGTACGATCATGGGTTTGCGGCATCGGGAAATGAAAGTGGAAGGCGTGCAGTTCCATCCCGAATCGGTGCTCACCGAAGTCGGCCTGCAATTGCTTCGCAATTTCCTCGAACTCTAGCCGGCCTGCGCGTGGAAAAATATTACGCGAATGGAGGCACCTGCGCCTCACCGGACAGCAAGTCCGTCGTCACCCTCTACTGGCGCGTCTACACAGGCCAAGTCGTCGAGGAAAGCGACGTGAACGGCAGTATGCAGCTCGATTACGTCTTTTTCGATGGCAAGCGCATCGCCCGCCGCGATGCCAGCGGAAATGTGTATTTCTACATGGCGGACGCTCTCGGCTCGACGCGCGTGGGGATGGGGCACCCGGCGAGTGGGGCAGGATCCGGGTGGGGTGGCCCAGGTTTGGCAACGGCCAAACGTGGGGGTTTTCGGGGCCGCTTTTCAGAAAAACGGCGACTTTGTGACACTTCGGGGAAAATAAGCTGCTAAAAACGCAAGCGTTTAGTGGAATTTTGCTCGGCATCGGGTGATGCTGGTCGTGCCGCTTTTCGCGGCCGCTCCAACTGAGAATTTCGAGCGGCCGAGGTTCAGCATCTGCCGATGCTGTAGGTTGCGGCGGATATGCTATCTTTGGGGATTTGGCGCGGGCCGGCCGCGCCGAAGAGCATTGGAGGAAGCGGGTGAAATCGGCAAGCGGAGTCTTGAGTGCATCGATTTTGGCGATGGCGCTACTGCTGTCGGCGGGTTGCAATCAAGTGATCCAAAATCCGGTGCCTGCCGTGAATACGCTCGCGCCCGGGTCCACGACGGCGGGCGGGGCGACGTTCAAGCTGACCGTCACGGGCAGCGATTTCGTTTTCGGCGGATCCGTGCTGTGGAACGGCGTCGCGGTGGCCACGCAGTTCATCAGCAGCAATCAGCTCCAGGCCACCATCAGCCCGGCCCAATTGAACCAGCCCGGCACGATACCGATCACCGTGTTCAATCCCGCGCCCGGCGGCGGCGCTTCGAATCAAGTGAATTTCACGATCAATCCAGCCGTCTCTCCGGTTCCCATCGTCAGCTCGCTCCAGCCCGCCGCCGCCAAGGTTGCCGGCAGCGGTTTTACGCTGACCGTGAACGGCTCGAATTTCACGCCGACGTCGATTGTCGCGTGGAACGGCGCCAATCGCCAGACCGGCTACGTCAACAACACCGAGTTGCAGGTGCTCATCCCTTCGACCGATATCGAAGACCCCGGCGTCGTTCCGGTTGCCGTGCTCAATCCCTCGCCCGGCGGCGGGCTCTCGAACGCCCTTTCGTTTTTCGTCAACAACGTTACGCCTTCCGTCAGCTCGATCACACCGACCACCACGGTCGCGGGCACGGCCGGTTTCACCCTCAACGTGAGTGGAAGGGGATTCGCGTGCCAGGATCTGACGACCACCACGACCACCACCAATGGCACGACGAGCACCACCACCTCCTGTCCCCAGTCCGCCAGCGTTATTGAATGGAACGGCGCGCCCCTCAATACGACCTTCGACGTTAACGCCGGCCAGCTCACCGCTAATGTCAGCACGGCGCAACTGACCGAGGCGGGCACGGCGTTCGTCACCGTTTACAATCCGCCGCCGGGCGGCGGAAGCTCCGCGGACGCCTATTTCCAGGTGATTCCCGGACCGGGCGGCGAGGGCCTGCCGGCACTGGTCGATGTCTCTTCCGACGGGGCGCAGGCCAACAGCGGCATCGGCAATCTGGGCAATTCGGGTCCGGTGATTGCCGGCGGCGGCCGCTTCGTCGTTTTCAGCTCCATCTCGCAAAACCTGGTGGCGAATCTGTCCAACCAAGTCGCCAGCGTATTCTTGCGCGACACCTGTCTCGGCATCAGCTCCGGCTGCAACCCGCAGACGATTCTGGTCAGCCAGGCCAACGACGGGGAAGCAGCCAACACCGATTCTCTCCAGCCGTCGATTTCCAGCAGCGGCCGCTTCGTCGTTTTCAGCTCCGCCGCCACCAACCTGGCTGCCGCCGCCACGGGCGGCACGAAAGAGACCTATCTGCGGGACACGTGCCTGAACGCCGCGAGCGGCTGCGTCCCCTCCACTACGCTGGTCAGTATCGGCGCCGACGGCGTCACCGCCGCCAACGGATCGAGCACCGAGCCCTTCATCAGCGCCGACGGCCAGTACATCGCGTTCGTTTCGACGGCGACAAACCTGGTTTCGAGCGCGACGACCGGAGCGCCGGAAATCTACGTGCGGAACACCTGTCTGAATGCGACCTCCGCGTGCACGCCGGCGACCACCCTCGTCAGCGTGGCAACCGACGGGACAACCCCGGCCGACGGCATCAGCGCCTCGCCCGTCGTGGCGAGCGGAGGACGCTACGTTGCCTTCGATTCGACGGCTACGAATCTGGTGAGCATTCCCACTTCCGCCACCGAGCAGCTCTATTGGCGCGACACCTGCGCCGGCGCCTCCTCCTGCACGCCATCGACCTCGCTGGTCTCGATCGGCTCGGATGGCTCGAGCCCCGGCAACGCCCCGAGCGCCGAGCCCTCCATGAGCTCCGACGGGCGCTTCGTCGTCTTCAGCTCCCAGGCCACCAACCTGACTGGCGGCGGTGGTTTGGTTTCCGGAACGCCGCAGCAGATCTACGAACGCGATATGTGCGCAGGCGCCGCATCCTGCACGCCGTCCACCACGCTCGCCTCGGTGGCGACCGACGGCTCATCGCCCGCCAACGCGCTCACCGAGCATCCCGAGACCGACCAGACCGGACGCTACGTGCTGTTTGCTTCCTCGGCTGCGAACCTGGTTTCGGTGGCGACCAACGGTTTCGAGCAGATTTACGCCCGCGATACCTGCCAGGGGGCCTCGGGTTGCACGCCGCGCACCGCGCTGATTTCCGTGGCCGCCGACGGCACGACGCTCGGCAACGGCAACAGCCTCTATCCGGCCATCACCACCCAAGCCCATTTCGGCGTGTTTCTTTCCTTCGCCAGCAACATCGTGAGCGACGACGTTACGCCCAACCTCGAGGATATTTTCCTCTCCGTCACCACGTTTTAGCTTTGGATTTTTCCACCAGGAGCTGACATGCCACGCTATCTATCGCTTCACATCCTGGCCTGCATGACGCGGCAGGGCGCCGAGGCCCTGGTTCGCGATCTTTCGGCCGCCTCGGGCCCGGTTACGCTGCGGCGCACCAGCTGGAGTTTCGTCGAAGGCAAAATGATCGCGGAAACCGAAGCGGCGGATTCCGGCGCGGCCACGGCCTGGCTCGAACAGCACTCGATGCGACCGCAATGGCTGATGCGCATCGAATATGAATCGACCGGCGGCGAGCTGAAGACGATTTGACACGAACCGCCGGCCGCTCCAATTTCGGCGCAGCGCCCGGCGCCGGCGCCGGGCCGGAAACCTGGAATGCGGGGCGGAACTGGGTTATGTTAGACGCTTCGAACCCTTTCCATTCCAAGGAATAAAAAGGAGGCTTTTCCATGGGAGAGTATGCACACCCGGAAGTCTTGGTGACCACGCAATGGGTCTCCGATCATGGCCGCGATCCGAACCTCCGCCTGGTGGAAGTCGACGTCGACACCAGCGCCTACGACCAGGGTCACCTGGCCGGAGCGGTGGGATGGAACTGGCAGACGCAACTGCAGGACGGCGTTCGCCGCGACATTCTCGACAAAACTCAATTCGAATCCCTGATGTCGCGTTCGGGCATCACGCCGGATACGACCGTCGTCCTCTACGGGGACAACAACAACTGGTTCGCCGCCTATGCTTTCTGGCAGATGAAATATTACGGGCATAAGGACGTGCGCTTGATGAATGGCGGCCGCAAACTCTGGCAGAGCGAAAAACGCCCAATGACCCAGGAAGCCCCGCAGGTCAAGCCGGCCACTTACGGCGCACCCAACCCCGATGCCTCATTGCGGGCGCTCCGTGACGACGTTCTGGCCGTCGTGAACGGGCGTTCGCGCGAACACCTGGTCGACGTGCGCTCGGTTGACGAGTTCAGCGGCAAGGTGATCGCCCCGCCGGGCATGACCGAGACGGCCCAGCGCGGCGGACACATCCCCGCCGCCGTCAACGTGCCCTGGTCGAGGGCCGTCCAGGAAGACGGCACGTTCAAGTCGCTCGAAGACCTCCAAAAAATCTACCGGGAAAAGGGCGTCGAGGCGGGCGGCGACGTAATCGCCTATTGCCGCATCGGCGAGCGCAGCTCGCACACCTGGTTCGTTCTGAAATATCTGCTCGGCCATAAAAACGTCCGCAATTACGACGGCTCGTGGACCGAGTGGGGGAACCTGGTGGGCGCCCCGATCGAGAAGGAAAGCGCCGCGCCCGCTTCCTGAGCGGCCTGGCGCGGCCTCGCCCGTCGCCGCTTCAGGGGCTGGCGGGGAAGAGCGCGTTGCTTGCCAGATCCTTGCGGGCCAGCTCGAGCGCCCGCCGCGGCGGGCCGACATACCGGTAATCCCAATCCCTGGTCAGTTTGTGCTGGCTGACGGAGAAGAGGAACAGGCGGCCGCGAATCGAGTATTCGGTTTGCACCGGAAACCAAACGCCGGGCGCGAATTCGGCCTGTTCAACCTGGTACCAGCCGCCCGGGTAAATCTTGGCCACAATCCCCCCGGCGATCGTGATGCCGCTGGTGATCTCCGCGCGCCCGCGCACCAGTTGCGCCGCGCGCACATCGATCCAGGCCGTGGCGCGAACGTGGCGCAGCATGTCCTCCGCGCGGGAGGCCGGCTGGAAAGAGGGATTCGGATCGAGCTCGATTTTCGCCAGCGTCCGCCCGTCCACCACTTCCTCGCCCAGCCATTTGAAGCGAAAGGCGCGGCCGACGGCGTCGATCATTTCGCTCCGTTTGCGGTCGCGCTCGCGGCGCTTGGCTTCGGCCCGCTGCTGGGCGGGATCGCCCGGATCGAGCGCCAGATGAAGCGCGTCCCGCCAGGCGCGAAGCTCGTTCCGGTAGGTGGCCAGGTCGACCGGCTGGTTTCCGCGCTTGACGAGAAGGCCCAGCCGTCCGGTTCCGGTGGGAACCAGGCGGTAGGTTTCATCCGAGCCGGCCGCATGATTTGCGTAGGAGATGCGCTCTTCGACGCGCTCGTAATCATAGATCGCGGCGTCGTTCCGGTGCTGATTCGCGATCGTTCGCTCGGCCAGCTCCCGGGCGCGGTTCTGGGCGGCCGAGCCCGGTTGCGGCGCCAGCATGGCCGCCGACAAAACGATTCCCGCGAGCACCTCTCGCATCCTCCGAGTCTCCGGTATCACAGAGTAGCAGACCGGTGGCGGCTCAGGCGGGTTGCCGGGGAAGCCGTTTTTCCGGCGTTCGGGCCGGAAAAGAGGCGAAAAACGCGAGGAGCGGGCTACATGCGAGACGCTATATCTGGTACCTCTTGATAGCGAAGCGACAAGGAATTGTGAGAAACCCTTGACAGGCCCCCTACAAGCGATAGACTCTTTTCCCGCAACGCAACATACTGCGCCGCCCCAGCGGCGGCACCGAAAGCTCCCCGGGGGACTTCGAGCTAAAATGAAATTGAACCGCCCGGTTGCGATTCCTTTTTATTTACCCCTTCCTCTCGGCCGAGCGCAGCTTCATTTCAAGGGGGAATCGATCGATGGCTGAAGAAAACGTGGTGGTCAACGGCGGCGGCATCCACACCGAATCGCACACCGGCTCCGGGCTCGTATTTCACCGTTTTTTCACCGACGGCACCGTCTCGCCCTACGATGGCGTGGAATGGGAGCGGCGCGCCGCGCTCATCTCCAATGAGAAGGGGCAGGTGATTTTCTCCCAGGACAACGTCGAGGTCCCGAAGAACTGGTCGCAGACCGCGACGAACATCGTCGCCTCGAAATACTTCCACGGGCGCATCGGCACCGGCGAGCGCGAAAGCTCGATCCGGCAGCTGATCGGCCGCGTGGTGAACTCGATCGTGGCCTGGGGCGAGCAAGGCGGCTATTTCGCCGACGAAGCCTCGCGCGACGCCTTCCGGGACGACCTGACGCACCTGCTCGTCGAACAGAAAATGAGCTTCAATTCCCCCGTCTGGTTCAACGTGGGCGTGCAGGCCAAGCCGCAGTGCTCGGCATGCTTCATTCAAGCGGTCCGTGACGACATGAGCTCGATCATGGATCTGGCCAAGAGCGAAGGGCTGCTGTTCAAGTGGGGCTCGGGCACGGGAACGAATTTTTCGGCGTTGCGCTCGAGCCACGAGTCGCTTTCCGGCGGCGGCACGGCGAGCGGGCCGGTCAGCTTCATGCGCGGCTTCGATTCCTTCGCCGGCGTGATCAAGAGCGGAGGCAAGACGCGCCGCGCGGCCAAGATGGTCATCCTCAACGTCGATCATCCCGACATCGTCGAGTTCATCGAATCGAAGGTGCGCGAGGAGCGCAAGGCGAAGATCCTGATCGAGCACGGCTACGATTCGGGCATCGACGGCGAAGCCTACGGCTCCGTCTTCTACCAGAACGCGAACCACTCGGTTCGCGTCACCGACGAGTTCATGGAAGCGGTGGCGCGCGACGGCGAGTGGTGGACGCACAAGGTGACCACGGGCGAACCGGCCGAATGCTACCGGGCCCGCGATCTGCTCCGCAAAATGGCGATTTCCGCCTGGGAATGCGGCGATCCCGGCATGCAGTTCGATACGACGATCAATCGCTGGCATACGTCGAGGGCCTCGGGCCGCATCAACGCCTCGAATCCGTGCAGCGAATATATGTTTCTCGACAACACGGCGTGCAATCTGGCCTCGCTGAACCTGATGAAATTCCTCGAGCCCGACGGCGAATTCGACGTCGCGGCCTTCCGCCAGGCCGTCGATATCACGATCACGGCGCAGGAGATCCTCGTCGATAACGCCAGCTATCCGACGCCGCAAATCGGGGACAATTCCCACCGCTTCCGCCCGCTGGGACTGGGCTACGCGAACCTGGGCGCGCTGCTGATGTCGCTGGCGCTTCCCTACGATTCCGACGGCGGCCGCGACATGTGCGGGGCCGTCACCGCCTTGATGACCGGCGAGGCCTACGCGCAGTCGGCGCGCATCGCCCAGCAGAAGGGCCCGTTCCCCGATTACGAGCCGAATCGCGATTCGATGCTCGACGTCATCCGCATGCACCGGAACTCGCTTCGCTCGCTTCATCCGGAAAGCGTGCAGCCGGCACTGCTGCGCGCCGCCCAGCAGTCCTGGGATCAGGCACTCGAAGTCGGCGAAACGCACGGCTACAAGAACTCCCAGGTCAGCGTGCTGGCTCCGACCGGCACGATCGGTTTCATGATGGATTGCGACACGACGGGGATCGAGCCCGATCTCGCCCTGGTGAAGTACAAGAAGCTGGTGGGCGGCGGCGTGCTCAAGATCGTGAACAATACCGTGCCGCAGGCGCTGATGCGGCTCGGCTACGAGCCCGAACGCGTAGCCGAGATCGTCGATTTCATCGACCGCCACGGCACGATCGAGGGCGCGCCCGGCCTCAAGCCCGAGCATCTGGCCGTCTTCGATTGCTCGCTCAAGCCGGCCAGCGGCGCCCGGTCCATCAGCTGGTGCGGGCATTTGCGCATGATGTCGGCCGCTCAGCCGTTCCTTTCCGGCGCGATCAGCAAAACGATCAACATGCCCGAGGAGTCCACGGTCGAAGACATCATGGAGGCCTTTACCGAATCCTGGCGCCTGGGCGTGAAGGCGGTCGCCATCTACCGGGACAACTCGAAACGCTCGCAGCCGCTTTCCGCCGCGGGCGAAAAGAAGGAAGCAAAAAAGGAAGCGGCTCCTGCGGCAGCTGCGGCTCCGGCCGCCGCGGCTGCGGTCGCCGTCGAAGCGGCCACGCCTGCGCCGCTCGCCTCCGACGGGCTCCAGCGAGAGCTTTTCTCGAGCGTGCAGCGCCGTAAACTGCCTCCCGAGCGCCACTCGCTGACGCACCGCTTCTCGATCGGCGGCACCGAGGGGTATCTAACCGTCGGCATGTACGGCGACGGCGCTCCGGGCGAGGTGTTCATCAAGATGGCCAAGGAGGGTTCGACCCTCTCGGGCATCATGGACGGCTTCGCCATGTCGGTTTCGATCGCGCTGCAATACGGCGTGCCGCTCAAGGCGCTGGTCGACAAACTAATCAACACGCGCTTCGAGCCGTCCGGGTATACGGGCAATCCGGAGATCCCGTACGCCAAATCGATTCTCGATTACGTGGCCCGGTGGCTGGGCGGCAAATTCATCTCCCACGATTATCTGGTCGCTCCGGCGGCGCAGGCTTCGCTTGCGCCCGCCCCAGCCGCTCGTCCAGCTCCGGCCGCACCGGTACCGGTGGTCGCGGCGCAGCCGGCGCCGCTCATGGCCGGCGGCGGACCTGTGGCGGCAACGCCAGCCGATGCCCCGTCGTGTCCCGAGTGCGGCATGCTGATGGTGCCCAACGGCCGCTGCTACAAGTGCATCAACTGCGGATCAACCTCCGGCTGCAGCTAGACCGGCGCGTAGCCGATTTCAGCTCGGGGCGGACCCACGGGATGGCTAGGGGCTCCGCCCCTGAGCGGCTAAGCCCCCAAAAGTGCAAGCTGTCCATGCCGGAGCTGAAACTCCGAACTCCCAAGACCGGCGATTCTGAAATGACGACAAACGAATTTCTCTCGCAGAAGAAGATCCCGCGGCGGGAACGGTTGATTCTCGCGCTCGACGTGCCCACCGTCGATGAAGCCAAGCAGCTCGCCGAGAAGCTTGGGGATTCGGTGCTTTTCTACAAGCTGGGCCTGCAGCTATTCATGACGGGCGGATATTTCGAGCTGGCCGAGTGGCTGCGGGAAAGAAACAAACAGATATTCATCGACCTGAAGTTCTTCGACGTCCCCCAAACGGTGAAAAATGCCGTCAAACAGCTCGCCCGCTGGCACGCGAAATTCGCCACCGTGCACGGAAACGATGAGATGCTGCGGGCAGCGGTTTCCGAGAAAAACGGGATTCAAATCCTTGCCGTCACCGTGCTGACCAGCCTCGACGAGGCGGACATGAAGGACCTGGGCTTCCAAACCGACATTCGCTCGGTTGTCGAATCCCGGGCGAAGCGGGCTTTGGAGATCGGCTGCGACGGACTGATTTCGTCGGGCATCGAAGCCCCCGCGCTGCGGGACAAATTCGGCGACAAGTTCCTGATCGTCACGCCCGGCATCCGCCCCGGCTCGAACCGCCCCGTCGACGATCAGAAGAGAATCGTGGACGTCGAAGAAGCATTTCGAAACGGCGCCGATTACATCGTCGTCGGGCGGCCCATTCTCAAGGCCGAAGACCAGAAAGCCGCCGCCGAAGCCATCCAAGCCAGAATCGCCAGTCTCTTTCCCGAATAACTCCTCCAAAGGCTCAGAATTCCAGACGCGCTTGAATGGCGATCATACGCGGCGAGTTGTCGCCGCCCAGGCCCACGCCGAGCAGCCCCGTGGGCGGCGAGACGGCATAGGTTAATGCGCCGAAGCCGGTCTGCGTGGCTGGCTCGCCGGGAATGCCGGCGAGCGTCAGGCTGGGCAGACCGAAATTGGGATGGTTGAAGACGTTGAAGAACTGGCCGTCAAGCCGAAGTCTTACGCGCTCGTTGAGCGAAAACCATTTCGTGAGATAGAAATCGCTCCAGAAGAAATCTGGGCCGCGCAAGGCATTGCGGCCTAGACTGCCAAACTGACAGGTTTGCGGGCTGTCTCCGCCGTAGCAGGCGCCCGTGGCGGGGTCCACGGCGGAGACGAAGGCATTGGGATTGAGCCACTGAATCGTGCCCGGCTGAGTGACGCCGGCGACGGGTTTGTGCTCGTAGAGAGGAGCGCCGGGCACGACGCTCGCAAATTCCGTTCCCCCGCCCTGCACGATCCCGCTTCCATCGGCGGAATAGGGCGTGCTCAACACGGAGAACGGAAGCCCGCTATGCCAGAAAACGGTCCCGGAAATTTGCCAGCCTTCCAGCACGGAAGCAAGCCAGTGATTGCGCACTTTCACGGGCAATCGGTAGGCGTACCATGCGCTGATGTTCTGTCGGACGTCGTAATCGCAGGGACCGTAGTTCCGGGCGAGTTCCCCCGGAAGCGGCGATAGGATTCCACCTGCGGAAAACTGGAGAAATCCGCCGTTCGAGACTTCATCCATGCACCGGCTGAGCGTGTAATTGATCTGAGCCTCGAGGCCATGGCTCGGGCGTTTGGTAGCGGTGATTTGAAGGCCGTTGTAGCGGCTGTTTGCGCCGGTCGATAGCTGAGTCACCGCGCCAAATCGAGGGTCTGTGGGCCGGAGGTAGGGAAAGGGAGCGAAGCAGTCCTGGCAAACGGTCTGGTAGCCATTCACCTGCGTCATGTAGGGTTGATTCACCGATCGCGTGCCGACGTATTGCGCACGCAGCTTGGCTGCGTTTCCGAACTGGCTCTCGATTCCGAAGCTCCACTGCATGGAATACGGGGCATGCAGCGTTCCCTCTGGCACGGCCGCCATGGCGACCGGCGGGAGGCAGGCTGCCGGATTGGCTCGCGGGGAAGCGCAGGAAAGCCAGCCTTGCGCGAACCCCGCGCCAAAGGCCTGATTTGCGGCAACTGTCGCATCGACGGCGCTGCCGGGCACTCCGGGCGCGATGGCAGTGCCGCCGGCCGTGCCGAGAAGGCCGCCTTCGAACGTACGAACGTAGGGAGGATTGTTGCCGACGACGTCGACAACGCTGCCCGGCAAAAGGTCGCTGAACAGCCCAAAGCCGGTTCGGAGAACGGAATGCGGCGCAAACTGCCAGGCGAGCGCAGTCCTTGGCTGCCAAATCGCGAGAGGCGTGGATGCAAAGACGCCCCCCAAACTGGTTTGAATGGCGGCGTTCAACGGCTGGTTGACGTCGTGGGAAATCGAATCGAAAGGGCCCGGGAGGCGGGCAATTTGGCCGTGCGGGTTTAGCGGATTCGAATTCAGCGTATCGCGAATGCCGATCGTCCACGTCAGGTGGGAAGTGATTTGCCAGGTATCCTGCGCGTAGAGGCCTACGTTGAGGAAGTTGAACGGCTCGTTCCCCGTAAACGGGAAAGTTTCCGTCGCGGTGGATGCGGCCCCGTAAATGAATTGCGGCAGGGTCGTGTACGAGACCGTCGGAACGGAGCCCTCACCAAAATCGTAATCGTTCAGGCGGAAAATTCGGATGTCGGTTCCGAATTGAAATTCGTGAGCGCCATGGCTCCAGGCCAGGTTGTCGCTGATGAAGAAACGAGTGGCGCGCCTGCCCTGCAACCAGGTGTTGTCGAGGCCTCCGATGGTGGTGAACGGAGCATTCGCGCCGCTCCCCTGCAAGACGATTGGGAAGGCCGAGAGCGTCTTCGGAATGTCGCTGGGGGCAAAGAGGCTGGCATACCAGGAGAATCCCGGATTGAAATAGTTGACTAGGTTTGGCGTGAAAACGTGCGCGTAGCCGGCCGCGAAGGAGTAAAGCGGCTGCGGGGAAATTGAATCGAAGAGCGAGTTGATGGGATCGGTGTAGGCGGCCTGCAGACCCGTATCTGCCTGAAACCGGAACCAGGCGGTATTTCTCGCGTCGATGTTGTAATCGATGCGGACCGTTTGGACCTGTTCGTGATCGTCGCTGGAATGCGAGACGCTCTGGCGGTTGGCGCAGCCGTTGCCGCTCGGCGGATTTCCTGATGCCGCGCTGCCATTCGCGTTGAACGGACATCCCAGCACGGCAAGCGGCGTTCCGCTCGTGCTGCCGTAGAGCGAGAACATTTTCTCGTAGAACGGGACCTCGCTCGGCTCAGCCGGATAAACCGTTCCGGTGACGGAATCCCTGCCGCCTAAGGGAAGTTGCCCAAGCACGTAGCTTTGGAACGCAGGCGTTGGCACGGTAACCGGAGTGACGATCGGAAGCGCGATCCGCAGCCATTCGCTATCGACGAAGAAAAACAGTTTGTTGTGGAGAATGGGTCCGCCCACACTGCCTCCGAAGTGGTTCACCACGGACCGTGGTTTATGGTTTCCCAGTGTAGCGTTGGTGAAATAGTCGGCTGCATTGAGAACCGAGCCGTTCCAAATCCCATAGAGATTCCCGTGAAAATGGGTGGTGCCCGATTTCGTGACGTAATCGACCTGCGAGGCTCCGTATCGTCCCTGATCGACGGAATAGGACAGCGTGTTGACGGTTACTTCGGAGATCGAGTTCAAACCGAGTACGAGATTGGTCGAAAGGCCGCTGTTGAGATTGGTGAGCGGATCGTTGGTTTCGAGCCCATCGACGATATAGCCATTGGAAAGGGCGGGAAGACCATTGAATTCCACGTTTCCGTATCCGTTCGTGCTGCCGACGAAGTCATTGCCGCTGCCGGCGGTATTCATGAGCGCGCCGGGCGCAAGTTGCAGCGGGTAGGTGAGATCGCCGCCCGGATTCGGCAGATTCTCGAGGGCGGGCGCATTCAGATTCATGGACGTATTTGCATTTTCCAGGTTGATGAGCGGAGGTGTGCCGCTGACCTTGACCGTCTGCTTGGATTGCGCCACCTGCAGTGTGAAATTGACCGTTTGCTTCTGTCCCAAACCCGCAAACACGTTGCCGCTCTCCTGCGGCTCGAACCCGGGCGCCTCGACACGGACGGAGTAGTTGTCCGGTTCGAGTTGCGGGAAATCGAAACGACCTTCTTCGTTGGTCTTAGCGGTGCGCCGCAGCCCGTTTTCGCGATTCGTAATCGTGACCGTTGCGCCCGCGACCGCCGCGCCGCTTGGGTCCTTCACCTGGCCCACGATGGCGCTGGTCGTATCCCCCTGAGCCCGGACTCGTAACGGGCCAGTGGAAAACACCGTCACCGCGACGACGACCCCAATCGTTATACGAAGCATCGAGCAAACCTCGAAGGATGGCGGAACGTTCCCTACGAACCCGCAGACGCCGAGTCTGCGGCGGGATCATTCGCGGCAAGAGGACACATATTAACCTAGATTAATTATGAAAGTATATCTACGTATTCATATTGAGGAAATGCAGCTTTCAGGACGAGCCCACAGTCTCCCGGGCGGACGCCCGCACGGCGGACAAGGCCAAGGCTCGGGTGGTACCGGGGAATTCACGCCGGAGATGCAAGGGGCAGGGCGCTAACCGTGCGTGCGCGCATCGCCTCCGGTCGCGGCGCGAACCGCATCGGCGATGGCCGCCGACCAGCGGGCGACTTCGGCTTCTCTTTCGGCTTCGATCATGATACGAGCGAGCGGTTCGGTGCCCGAATAGCGAAGAACGATCCGGTTGGGCTCGCCGAGCGAGGAGCGGGCTTGCTCGAGGAGGCGGGCGACATCGGGCAGGGAATCGAGAGGCGGCTTTTGCGCGACGGGAACGTTGGTGATGCGCTGCGGAAAGAGGACCAGTCCCCGCATCAATTCCTCGAGCGAGCCGTCGCGAACCAGGGCGGCGGCCAGCTTGAGCGCCGTCGCGAGGCCGTCGCCAGCCGGTCCGTCATCGAGAAAGATGACGTGGCCGGAAGGCTCGCCGCCCAGGTTCGAGCCGCGGCGAAGCATTTCTTCGAGCACGTAGCGGTCGCCCACGGAAACGCGAATCAGGGCGATTCCTTCCCGGGCGAGAGCCCGTTCCAAGCCGAGATTGGTCATCGAGGTGCCGACGACGGCGCCGCCGCGCAGGCGCCCGGCGGCCTTGGACGCCCGCGCCATCAGATACAGCACGCCGTCGCCATCGACGAGCCGGCCCGCGGCGGTGGAAAAAACGGCGCGGTCGGCATCGCCGTCGAAGGCGACGCCCAATTGCGCACCCTGCTCGACAACGGCGCGCCGCATCGCCTCGGGATGGAGCGAGCCGCAGCCGGCGTTGATGTTCCGGCCGTCGGGCGAGGTGTTGAGGGCGGTGACGCGGGCGCCCAGCGAGGCGAAAAGTTCCGGCGCGAGGCGGCTGGCGGCGCCATTGGCGCAGTCCAGAACGATCGGCAGGCCACCCAGTTTCGCCTCGCCATCGGCCCTGGCCCGCAGCAGAGCGAGATATTCGGCTGCAAATCGCGGATCGGCGGAGAGAGCCGGGCCGTCGCCCGCCGCGGTGAGAGCATCCGCGCCCGATGCACCGGCGCGGGCCGCGCTCAGGATTTCCACTTCGAGTTGATCTTCGATCTGGTCTGCGAACTTCATGCCGTTGCGGGCGAAAAGCTTGATTCCATTGTCCGTGAACGGATTGTGCGAAGCGGAAATGACCGCGCCGGCGCCGAAGCCGCCGGTCAGCACGAGAGCCGACACCGCCGGCGTCGGAATCACGCCGGCCGAGACGGGCCGCGCGCCAGCCGAGGCCAGCCCGGCGGCCAGGCGAGCAGCCAAATGAGGGCTCGATTCCCGCGTGTCCATGCCGATGAGCACGCGCGGCTCGCCGGCCGCGTTCTCCTTGGAGACGAATTCGCCGAGCGCGCGCCCCGCCGCGACGACGGTCGCATCGTCGAGCGGGAAGCGGCCGGGAACGCCGCGAATGCCATCGGTGCCGAAGAGTCCTTTTCCCATAAGCGAAATGTGATTGTAGCGTGCGAGGAACCGGATGAGGAATTCCGCGCCGGGCTCAGCCGCAGACGGCGCGCAACCGGGCGATGCGCGCCGCCAGGCCATCGGACTGCTGAAAGCAACGGATCGCGGCAACGCCTTGAGCGCCGGCGGCCAGGCATTCGGCCGCATTGTCAGGAGAAATTCCGCCGATGGCGACGACCGGAATCGTGAGCGCGCGGCAGACGCCGGCCAGACGGTCGATCCCTTGCGGCGCGCCGTAGGCCAGCTTCGAAGGCGTCGCAAAAACCGGGCCGAAAAAGATGTAATCGGCTCCGGCGGTCTGGGCGGCGCGAGCCTCGCCGAGCGAATGGCAGGATTTGCCGACCAGAAACGAGCCCGCATCGCGCTTGCCCAGCGAGGCGCGCACCGCGGCGACCGGCAGCCCCTCCCCGCCCAGGTGCACACCGCCGGCGCCGGCGGCCAGTGCGACATCCAAGCGGTCGTTCACCAGGATGCGGGCTGGACCGGCACGCTTTTGAACATCCGAAACAAGTTTGAGCAGTGGGCCGCCGTGGAGATCCTTTTCACGAACCTGGATCCAATCGACGCCGAGCGAGGCGGCGCGGGCGGCGGCTTCAACCAGCGCGGCAGCGGCAGCGGCAGCGGCGCCGGTGCCGGCGGGAGGCTGGGGGCCCAGAGCGCGCCGGTCAGTGACGTAGCAGAGAACGGGTTTTGTTTCGAGGGGCAACGGTGTTTGGTCGGCGGCGAATCAGGGCGTCGGCTGCCATGATCATGTCGAGCAGGCCGATTCCGCTGACGGCGCCGCGCATATATCCGCTCAGCATGTATGGGATCAGAACCGGGTAGCGCGCCAGCAGAGCATTGCTTTCCCATAGATGAGACCAGGGAAGCATCATCACGAGCAAGCCCAGGTCGAACCAAACGAACGCCAGCACGACGCGCAGCAACCGGTCGCTCAAGGGGTCTTTCATTCCACCGCGTCTTTCGGCCGCGCCGGGGCCAGCGGCAGATCGGTTTGATAGGCGGAAGAGGCCCAGCAGCGGGCTTGGCGGACGGGCGCGAAAGAGAAGCGGTGATGAGGGGTGGGGCCGAACTGGCGCAGCGCCTCCAAGTGATCGGCGGTGGCGTAGCCGCGGTTGTGGCCGAAGCCGTATTGCGGGTAAATATCGGCCCACTGGTCCATGATCCCGTCACGCCACTGTTTGGCTAGAATGGAAGCGGCGGCGATGGAAAGCGATCGGGCGTCGCCGTGAATAATGGATTTTTGCGGGATCGGCGTTTCCAGCCGGACGGCGTCGGTAAGGAGATAATCGGGAATCACTTTGAGTTCGGCCAGCGCCTCAAGCATCGCCTGGCAGCTGGCCCGTAGGATGTTCCAGGCATCGATCCGGCCAGCGTCCACCTCGGCCACCGCCCAGCCCAGCGCCCGCTCCCGGATGCGAACGGCAAGTTCCTCGCGCCTTTCCGGGCGAAGCTTCTTCGAATCGTCCAGCCCGCGAATTTGCCGCGCGGGATCGAGAATAACAGCCGCCGCGACCACCGGTCCGAACAACGCTCCGCGTCCTACCTCGTCCAGGCCAGCGATGCGCGTATAACCGAGGTCGCGAGCCTGACGCTCGTAACGAGACGAACACAATCGGCCCATCGCTCAAAATCCGGCGCGATTCTATCACAGGCTACGCGCCGGCCGGCGCGGCTCGCTCGGCGCTGTTTCCTATTCGTGCGCGGGCGCGGCTTTGGTACGCGGAGTGTAGCGGTCCTTACGCTTGATGCGGGCCGCTTTGCCCTTGAGTTCGCGCAAATAATACAGCTTGGCCCGGCGCACGCGGCCGCGGCTGACCACCTCGATCCGGCTGATCACCGGCGAATGAGCGGGGAAAATGCGCTCGATGCCGACGCCGTAGCTCACGCGCCGCACCGTGAACGATGCCGAAGCCAGACGGCCATGCCGGCCGATCACGACGCCTTCAAACGGCTGGATGCGCTCCTTTTCCTTTTCGCCCTCGCCCTCGCGCAGGCGCACGTGCACGCGCACTGTATCGCCGGGTCCGAAATCGGGCAGATCGTTTCGCACTGAGGCGCGTTGTGCCTTTTCAAGTAACAGACTCATGGATTATCCCTTCTACCAGCGGCCGTTTGGGAGGGGCCAGCTTTAGCAGAAAACCCAGCCAATGGTACTTGAATTCGCCCGTTTTCGCCAAGCGCCAGCCATGCGCGGGTTCGACCCCGGCAGGGGTGAGCCTGGCGGGCCAGTTTGCCGGCACCGGGCGGCCAGACCGGTATAAGATATGCGCAACCGCAATCCCGCACGGGTTCCGAGGGGAAAACAGAAACGACGCGGCGTTTGCCGGCCAGGCGGCGATGCCCTCGATTTTCGCCGTGATGCCGGTTTTGGTCTCCGGTGAGATGAGCGCAGGGAGAAAGGATTTCCGGGAGGTTGCGGCGGTCGGTCGCGGCCGGCCCAGCCACCCTCCCATGCCATGAACTTGGCCGCATTTTTCGGACTGCTCGGCGGCCTGCTGGTCCTGGCCTTCGTCGCCAATCTCCTAGTGCTGCGCACGGGGATACCGGACGCCCTCGTGCTGATGGCCACCGGCGTGCTGCTCGGGCCGCTCCTCCACGTCGTCGATCCGTCGAAATTCCAAGGGGTGACAGAAGGGTTCGGCACGCTGGCCCTCATTCTGATCCTGTTCGAGGCGGGGCTCGAACTGGACCTCTGGCAAACGGTGCGGCATTTTTATGGAGGCCTGGTTCTGGCCATTTTCAGTTACGCGGCCAGCGTCCTATTGATCGTCCTGGTGGCGCGCGAGACGCTCGCCTTGCCGCTCCGCTCGGCCCTCATCGTCGGCGCGGTGCTGGGCGGGGTGAGCAGCTCGGTGACCTTGCCCGTGCTGCAACATCTTGGCCTGCGGCCGAAGGCACGCATCACCCTGCTGATCGAAGCCTCGCTCGCCGACATATTTTCCATTCTTTCCGTTGCCGCCCTGCTCGATATTGGTACGAGCGGAGGGTCGGTCATCGCGGGATTGCTGCGCGGTTTTTACCTCGAGCTCGGAATCTCGCTCGCCCTTGGCGTCGCCGCCGGAATCGGCTGGTCGTTCCTGCTGCCGGCGCTCTCGGACCGCCGCTTCTGGCAGGTGCTCAGCTTCGGCGCGGTCCTTCTTGTTTACGCCGGCACGGCCGTCGCGGGTGGCGGCCCACTGCTGGCGGTTCTGATTTTCGGCCTCACGCTCACCAACGCCCCCGAGGCCCGCAAGCGCCTAACGCCGGCGACGCCTTTGCCAACTAACACCATTGGCGCCGAACCTCACGTTGCCCTGCTCGCGTTCCATGCCGAACTCAGCTTCCTCGTGCGCACGTTTTTCTTCGTTCTGGTTGGTGTGGCGGTGAGTTTTTCGGCCTTTTCCCGCCAGTGGGTCGCCGTAGCCTGGATCTTCGCGGCCATTCTGGCGGCTCGGGGGATTGCCGTCTATGCCAGCCGCCTGGCCTGGCGGAATATGCATCCCTGGGAGCGGGAACTGGCCTTCTGGCTTCTGCCGCGTGGGCTGATCACCGTGGTGCTGGCGCTCGAGGTGGTGCGCGTGCTAGGCGGCGGCTGGAATTTCCTGTTGGATCTGGCTTTTGCCGCGATCGTACTGACCAACCTGTGCCTGATGATCGCTACCGTCCGCGTGCGCGCCCATACCCAAATCGCCGAAATCACCAGCGTCGCGCCGCCCGAGGCGCTCTAAAGGCGGCCTTGCTGCCCGCCGCCGGGCGACGCGACGTCATCATCGGCGGCGGCTTCCCGCGAGAGGCGGCGCAGCAACGGAAACAGCAGGAATGCGCAGCCCAGCAATACTTGCACCGGCGGGAGAATCACCACGGTCCAGCCCGGATGCTGAATGTAGGAGACGCGCAGCATCTCCGCAATCCCGGTAGCCATCAACAGGACGCCGACGAACAATAGGGCCGGGCCAATCCAGCGGTGTTCGCTCATTTCGGCTTCCTTTCTCCCGGCCGCAGCTCGGCAAGTGTCCGGCGGTCGTCGCCCGTCAGGGAGGCGGCTTCGAGCAGTTCGGGACGGTTGCGGAGGGTTTTGGCCAGAGCCTGGCGGCGGCGCCAGCGGCGGATTTCCTCATGATTGCCGCCGATCAGCAATTCCGGCACGTTCCAGTCACCGAACTCGCGCGGGCGGGTGAAGTGCGGGTAATCGAGAATGCCGGCCTCGCCCGAGGGCGCCTCCGGCGGGGCAGTGAAGGATTCCTGAATGGCCGAGTTTTCGTTGCCGAGGGCGCCGGGCAGCAGGCGGGTTACCGAATCGACCACCAGCGCCGCCGCCAGCTCGCCGCCGGAAAGCACGAAGTCGCCGATCGAGATCTCTTCCGAGGCTAGATGTTCGGCTACTCGCTCGTCGACCCCTTCGTAGCGGCCGCAGAGAAGAACGACGCGCTCGAGCGCGGCCCAGCGGCGCGCCGTTTCCTGGCGAAACAGGCGGCCCGAGGCCGAGAGCAGGACGATCGCCGTCGCCGGAGCGTTTCGCGCCGCGGGCGCGGGGAGGGCGAGCAGGTCTTCGATCGCCTCGAGGAACGGCTCGGGTTTCATCACCATCCCTTCGCCGCCGCCGAACGGGCGGTCGTCGACGGTTTGATGGCGGTCGTGCGTGTAGCGGCGCAGATCGTGGATCCCGACCTCGATGATTTTGGATTCGCGCGCGCGGCGGACGATCCCGTAATCGAGCGGCCCGGCGAAGAATTCCGGGAAGATGGTGACGATATCGAAGCGCATCGCTCTATCTTACTCGCGGTTAAGCTCGCCGAGGCCTTCCGGCAGAGCCACCACGATCCGGCGGGCGGCCGTGTCGATTTCCCGGGAGATATCGGCGGCGAGCGGGACGAGAAGCTCACCCTGGGCCGTCTGGACAACCAGCAGAGCCGTTCCCGGCGTTTGCTCGCCGGTGCGCAGGACGTCGCCGACGCGGCCGAGCGGCTCGCTCGATCCGGTTTCGAAAACCTCGCACCCGATCAGATCGGAAAGGTAGTAAGAGCCGGAGGGAAGCGTGGCCCGGTCGGCGAGCGGAATTTGGACCTCGAGGCCGACCAAGCGGCCGGCGTCGTCGATCGAATGGCAGCCTTCGAAATGGAAGACCGCCATCCGGCAGGACGGCTCGATGCGGCAGGAGAGGATGGCGACCGGGCGCGGCTCGCCGCTCCCGTCCCACAGGAAGGCCCGGCGCAAAGCGGGCAGGCGCTCGGGGAAGTCGGTCAGGATCGCCGCGCGAACCTCGCCGCGGAGTCCTTGCGTCCGCACGATTCGCGCCAGGCTGACTCGGGTCACGACAGGGCTATTCCAGGATTTCCAGCGTCAGCCTTTTCTTCAATTTCATGCCCGCGGCGCCGAGAATCGTCCGCATGGACTTGGCCGTACGGCCCTGGCGGCCGATCACTTTGCCCAGATCGTCCGGGTGAACGCGCAACTCCAGCACCGTGACCTGTTCGCCTTCCACCGCTCGCACCTGAACTTGTTCGGGATTATCGACTAACGCCTTGGCAATCGCCTCAACGAGTTCCTTCACGCCACCCTGCGACATGGGCTTCCTCTCCTCGTGTACCGGCACCTCCGGAACTCCCCCGAGGATCTCTGGCGGGCGCGTGGCGGGCTTTTCCCGCGGAAATCAGAGGAGCTTGCGCTTCGCGAAGAAGCTGCGCACCGTGGGCGTCGGCTGGGCGCCGACGCTCAGCCAATATTTCACACGTTCCTCTTTGAGCCGGATGTCCGCCGGCTCACACTGCGGGCTGTAAGTGCCGACGATCTCCACGAACCGGCCGTCACGCGGCCGGGTTTTCTCGGTCACCACAATTCGATAGGACGGCTTCTTTCGCTTGCCCGTTCGCGCCAAGCGGATAGCTAGCAACGATGTATACCTCCTTAGCCCTGCTATTGTAGCGCACTCGAAGCCGATGCGCCGCGCCGCCCCTCAAGCAGAATCAGCCGCATGCCTTTTCCCGGCCAAGGCTCCCCCAAAAACCGAAACCGATTGGCCGGGAATCAAAGCGTGGAAGCGGTGGAAGCGAAGGACCTGCTGCCGGCGATCGTTCCTTAACGCGCGGGCCTTAGTGCCTGAGCCCTGGCGCGCGGCGAAGCGGCGCGCCGCGCGAAACCCGGTCAGGAAAGCCCGGCCAGCTTGCCCATGCCGCGCATTTTGCCCTTGAGCGAGCCGTACTGCTTGATCATGCGGCGCATCTCCTGAAATTGCCGCAGGAGCTGATTGACCTCTTGCACGCTGGTACCGCTGCCGCGGGCGATCCGCTTGCGGCGGCTGCCGTCGATGACGCTGTGATCGGCGCGCTCCTGGGCGGTCATCGAGCCGATGATCGCCTCCATGTGCTTGAAGTGCTTCTCGTCGATTTCGATGTTTTTAGGCATGTTCGCCAGCGGGCCGATCTTGGGCAGCATCCCGAGCACCTGTTCGAGCGGGCCCATCTTGCGGAGCTGCAGGAGCTGATCGCGGAAATCCTCGAGAGTGAATTCGCTCTTGCGAATCTTCTCGGCGAGCTTCTGCGCCTTTTTCTGGTCGACCGTTTTTTCGACCCGCTCGATCAGCGAGAGCACGTCGCCCATGCCGAGGATGCGGGAAACGATCCGGTCGGGATAGAACGGTTCGAGCGCATCATATTTTTCGCCGACGCCGACGAACTTGACCGGCGCGCCGGTCACCTTGCGGATCGAGAGAGCGGCGCCGCCGCGGGCATCGCCATCGAGTTTGGTCAGCACGACGCCGGAGAGGCCCAGACGGCGGTGAAATTCCCCGGCCGAACGGACGGCGTCCTGGCCGGTCATGGCGTCGGCGACGAAAAGGATCTCTGCGGGAGCCAGTTCCCGTTTCAGCATGCCCAGCTCGTCCATCAACTGCTCGTCGATGTGCAGGCGCCCAGCCGTATCCACCAGGATCACGTCGTAGGCGGAAAGCTTCGCCTCGCGCAGCGCGCCGCGAACGATCTCGAGCGGTTTATCGAGACCGGCGGCGGCGAAACACGGCTGCCGGATCGCCTGCGCCACCTGGCTGAGCTGCTCGCGCGCCGCGGGACGATACACGTCGGTCGAGACGACCAGCGGCCGATGGCCGTGCTCGGCGAGCCATTTCGCCAGCTTGCCGGTGCTCGTGGTCTTGCCCGAGCCTTGCAAACCCACTATCAGCCACACCGAGGGCGGGCGCGAGGCGAACTGCGGGCGCACGGGCTGGCCAACAAGTTCTTGCAGTTCGTCGCGAACGATTTTCACGACTTGCTGATCGGGCTGGAGCTGGAGAGTGACTTCCGCGCCGAGCGATTTCTGGCGGATATGGGCCAGGATTTCCTCGATGACCGGCAGGCTGACGTCGGCATCGAGCAGGGCTTCGCGGATGGCGCCGAGAGCGGTATCCAGGTGCTCATCGGTCAGCTTGGCCTGGCCGCGAAGGGTCTTGAAGACCTTCTGTAATCGCTCGGTGAGGTTATCGAACATTGTGAATTGCCTGCGGTCCGCCGCACGCCGCGGTGACCGGACAATTTTCCATTCTACGGGAGCCGTCGAGCGCCGGTCAAAGCGCCATGGGCGCCCCGAACGGCTCGACAGCGGTGCGGCTTTGGCTCTGGCCGTTCTTTGGCGGCACCAGTAAAAGCGCGGCTTGCTTGACCGGTCGGAGGGGGCCTGCGTAGACTAGGAGATTCTCTTGCAGGAAATTACTGCGACTTGAGGAGCCGCGTTGCCGAAGCGTACATATCAACCGCACGTCCGCCACCGCCATAAAACGCACGGCTTTCGCGCGCGGATGAAAACGAAAGGTGGGCGCAAGGTCCTTGCTCGACGCCGCCGGAAAGGGCGGCGCCGCCTCACCGCCGTCTAATCGCCCCCGATCGTCCCCGTCCGCGGGGCCGGGCGGCCGACTTCTCTACCCCCGTTCCTGCCGATTGTTGCGCCGCAAGGACTTCGATGCGGCCTACCGGAGCGGGAAAAAGCGGGCGGGCCCGCGGTTCGTCGTCTTCTGCCGCCCGAACCAGCTGGGCAGAAACCGGTTCGGGACCAGCGTAGGACGACGGATGGGCGGGGCCGTGAAACGAGGACTCGTGCGCCGGCGCGTGAGAGAGATCGTGCGCCTGCACCGACAGGAATTCACACCGGGATGGGACATCGTCATTCAACCACGCCTCACAGCGCGGCAGGCGCCATTTGCCTTGCTGGAGAAGGAGTTGGTAGGGCTCATCCGCTCGCTCACCAGTTCCGGGATCTGACAGTCCAGGCATTGTTGCTGGGGATCGCGTTTTACCAAGCGACGATTGGACCGCTGCTGGGCGGCGCCTGCAAATTTCAACCTTCCTGTTCCCATTACGCGCGGCAAGCCGTTGCTCGCTACGGATGGCGGGGCGTGCCGATGGCGCTCGGGCGCCTGGTTCGCTGCCGGCCATTTCATGCGGGCGGATGGGATCCCGTGCCCGATTTGGACCCCGATTTGGACAAGGACTGAGCGGTGAAAGAACTTTCCACAGAGCAACGGCTGCTGCTGGCGCTGGTGTTGTCGGTCCTGGTGGTTACGCTCTCGGACCTGCTGTTTTTCCGCCACCCGAAGTCGGCCTCGTCCAAACAAGCCACCAGTCAAACGATGCCCGCCTCGAAGACGGCTCCGCCGGCGACGGCGCAAGCGGTGGCTCCCCAGGCGGCCGCCGTGGCGCCGGCAGCGCCGGCCGAGCAGGCGGGCGAGCCGCAGATAGCGGCAACGAATGAAGAGAGCGTCGTCGTCGAAAGCCCGGTCTATCGCGTCGTGCTCTCGAATCGCGGCGCCGTCGTGCGAAGCTGGCAGCTGAAGCGGTATGGCGAGGAGTCGAATCCGAAGAGGGTCCTCGACGTCGTTCATCCGCCAACCAACGCGCAAAGCGACGAATGGCCGCTTTCGCTGCTCCTGGTCGATCCCCAGCTTCAAGCCCAAGCCAACAAAGCTCTTTTCCAGATGAAGCCGGGCCCGGCGACTTTGCATGCCCCGGTCACGGTGGATTTCCGCTGGAGCAACGGCCATCTGGCGATCACCAAGCAGATCGAGTTCGGCATAGGCTACGTCGCCCAGCTGCGCACGTCGGTCACGCTGAACGGCCAGCCGGTGGCCTACGCGGTCGCCTGGCGAGGCGGATTCGGCGACGCCACCGTTTACCATGCCGCCGATCAGGTCCAGATCTTCTACGCGACCGGCGGAAGCGTGAACGCGCTCGCGTCGAAGAAGCTCGGCACGAGCGACCATCCGGAAGTTCCGACCGTGGCCGCCTCGGCGGCGCAGTTCGCCGGCATCGAAGATCACTATTTTGCCGCGGCATTTCTGCCCGCCGAGGGCTCGGTGAGCGCTTGGGACTGGCGTACCGAGCGGCAATCGCCTGGAGGGGCGGCGGGCACGCAGGAACCGGTGGCGGAAATTGCCGTCGGCTCGTCCGAGACGGCTCCGGCGCCGGTCGTGGTCCGGCTCTTCGTCGGGCCGAAGTCGCTCAAGGTGCTCGGGCAAGTGGACCCCAAGCTGCGCGCCCTGGTCCATTACGGCATCATGGGCTTCATCGCCGAGCCGCTCTTCTACGTTCTCCGCTACATCCACGACTACGTGCCGAACTGGGGCTGGGCCATCGTCCTGCTCACCGTCGTGCTCAACATGGCGCTCTTCCCGCTCAAGCTGAGCAGCTGGCGCTCGATGCAGAAGATGCAGAAGGTGATGCCGGAGATGAAGGCGATCCAGGCGCGCTACAAGAAGTATCCAATGCGCGACCCGCGCCGCCAGAAAATGAACGAAGAGATGATGGCCCTCTATCAGAAGGAGGGCGTCAACCCGATGGGCAGTTGCCTGCCCATGCTCCTGCAGATGCCGGTCTGGTTTGCGCTGTACGAAATGCTCGAGGTGGCAATCGAGTTGCGCCAGGCGCCGTGGTTCGGCTGGATCCACGACCTCTCGGCTCACGATCCGTATTACATATTGCCCATCCTGATGACCATCGCCGGCTACGGCATGCAGAAAATGACGCCGATCACCTCGCCCGACCCCAACCAACAGCGAATGATGAATTTCATGCCCGTCATTTTCGGGTTGCTCTTTTTCCGCCTCTCGAGCGGACTGATCCTTTACATCTTCACCAGCTACCTGATCGGCATCAGCCAGCAGTGGTATCTGAACAAAACCTCGCCGGTTACGGCCGCCGCGTCCGGCGCGGGCGCCGGGAAAAAGGTGAAGCGGCAGGCGGTCGAGTGATGAACTACCGGTTCTCCGCGGGCGACCGGCTGGAACGGGAGAGCGCGGCCGGGGAGTTGCGCCAGTTTCTCGATCGAATCATTGACGACGGCGGATTCGAGCTGCGCTACCGCGTCGAAATCGCCGAGCCGCGCGCTGCCGCTATCGACCGGGCCGAAATCCGCGTCTCGTTCGAGGGGCCCGACCAGGAACTCCTGCTCGAGCGCAACGGCGAGCTGCTCCAGGCCATCGAATATCTGGCCGTGCGCTGGCTGCGGCTCGATCCCCGCCTCTACAACCACATCCGGCTCGACGCCGCGGGCTATCGCGACGCACGGCTCGAGGAGCTGAAGCTTTCCGCCCGCATCGCCGCCCAGCGCGTCCTCGAAACCGGCCAGCCGTTCCGCTTCAACCCGATGCCCGCGCGCGAGCGCCGCATCATCCACCTGGTCCTGGCGGAAATGCCCGCCGTGCGCAGCGAAAGCGAGGGGCAGGGCGAGGAGCGCCAGGTGATCGTCCACTCCGTCAAGCCGCCGCGTCCCAAACACTGAATCAGTCGATTTCGACGAGATAACCGGCCTTGCCGACGTTGAAGCACTTCGTCGCGCCGACCTGGTCGGTGCGCCCGGCGCATTCGTGAATGTGGCCGCAGAACAGATAGGGGGGCTGGTGGCGCTCGACCCATTCGCGCAGAACGCGGCTGCCGGCGTGGCGGCCCGGGGCAACCTCGTCGAGCGCCGTGCCCCAGGGCGGGAAATGCACCACGAGGTAGAGCGGCGCGAGGCCGTCGAACGGGGCCAGGGCTTCGGCGATCTCCTGCTCGGAAAATTCGCCGGGGGTATCGAACGGGGTCGGGTTGCTATAGCCGAGCCCGGCCCATTGCGTCTCGCCCAGCCGGCGCGTTTGGCGATGGAAATCGACCAGGCCGTAACGGCCGCAAAAGTCGCGATTTTCCAGCTCGGTTTCGTGGTTGCCCGGCAGGACCCAGACGGGACGGCTCGCCTGCCGCAGGCGCTCGCCGCAGCGCTCGAGGTGACGGCCGAAGACGGACAGGTCGCCGGCGGAGATGTAGAGATCGGCCGGCTGGGCGAGCAGACGATCCAGGGCCCGCGTGTCGCCGTGGATGTCGCTGAAGATCAGGATTTTCATCGTTTCTCCCGAAAGCCCGGATCGAAATCAGGAGACGCGAATGAGGGGCGATCTCCTGGCCACCACCTGTCCGACCTTTCGCGCGCCGACGCCGCGGCCTTCGAGGGCTTCGATTGCCGGCCCGAGCGACGATCCTTCGATGGCGACCAGCAGGCCGCCCGAAGTCTGCGGATCGAACAGCAGCCGGCGATATTCCTCGGGCACCGAATCCGCGAATTCGACGCAGCCTTCCAGAAACTCGCGATTGGCGTTGAGTCCGCCGGCCAGGAAACCCGACCTTGCCGCGTCAATGGCCCCGGGCAGATATTCGGCGCCCCGGGATTCGATTTCGACCGAAACCTCGCTCGCCGCCGCCATTTCCCGCGCATGGCCCAGCAGGCCGAAGCCGGTGACGTCGGTGACGGCATGGACCGGGGAGTTGGGCAGGTTCGCTTCGACTTCCCGAAGCGCCTCCGCCGCGTCCCGATTCAGGCAAGCCATCGACCCGGTCGCCGCGGCCACCGATTCCGGCGTGGCTTGGCCGCTCTTGAGCGCCGTGGCGATCACCCCGGTCCCGAGCGGCTTGGTAAGGATGAGCCCGTCGCCAATTTTGGCGCCCGCGTTTCGCCAGAAGCGCCGCGGGTGAACCAGACCCGTGACGGCGTATCCGAATTTCAGCTCTTCGTCCCGGATCGAATGGCCGCCGCCGATCGCGCATCCGGCTTCCCGCATCTTTTCCATCCCGCCGCGCAGAATCTCTTCCATCAGCTCCGGCGCGCCTTGCGCCGGGAAGCCGATCATCGTCAGCGCCACCACCGGCCGCCCGCCCATCGCGTAGATGTCGCTCAGTGAATTGGCTGCGGCAATCCGGCCGAACGCGCGAGGATCGTCGACGATGGGCGTGAAAAAGTCCACCGTTTCGACCAAAGCCACGTCATCGCTCAGTTGATACACCCCGGCGTCGTCGCTGGTCTCGTAACCGACCAGCAACCGGGGATCCTCCGTGCGCGGCAGCCGCCGCAAAACCAAGTCCAGCAAACTGGGACTCAGCTTTGCCGCTCAACCGGCAGCCTTGGCCATCGAAGTCAGCCGGACCTTCTCCGCCAAAGTCGTCCTCCTATGCTCTGATCCGCGAGCCTTCCCAATCCAGGACGGCTGCCAGGGCCGGCCCCGCGGCCCTCCTGCTCCGGGGGCACGCCAGCCCCAAATGGCCTAGACCTCTCGTCCTGGGCTTGAGAGAACGCATTATACCTTGCCAGCCCATAGCCTTTAGGATCCCCCCGGCGCCGGCAACCCTGGCGGCGCCTCCGGGCGCTGCTATAGAATCCAGAAAATGAAAGCGCGACCGCTCAAATACCGGGGCCTGGCCGCCGTGACCATCGTGACCCTTCTCGGGATTGCCATTTTCCTTCCGGAATTGGTGGGGATCGGCTGGCACGTGATCCACGGCAAGCAAGCCAGCTACCGGAGCTGGCGGATACCGGTGCCAACCGGCTGGTTTGCCACTCGCCAGGGAGAAAGCCTCACGCTCGAGCGCATGCTCCACTTCCCGCTGCGGCAACCGACGCCCACGGTCGTATTTCTTCCGATGCACACGACCAAGAACTTCCCGTTCGACGCCAACGTCTGGACCGACGTGCAGGTCGATCTGCAAGGCCGCCGCGGGTACCGGCTCGCCGACACGCGAAACATCGCCATGGGCGGAGCGCGCGGATACTGCTGGGAATTCGTGAAACGGCACGATGACTCGCGCTGGTGGATTACCTGCCTGGTGCCCTCCGAGCGGCTCTCGGCCGATTTCAGCGGGCAGCATGCGTTCGCCGGCGACTTCTATTCGATTCTTCCTCGGATTACGTGGAATCCGGGCTCGACTTAATCCGGCCGGCTGGGGATGGGGGATTCGGCCGCACCTGCACGAGCACGGGATCGGCCGCCGCGCCGGCCTGGGTCAGGTAGCAATGGCCGTCGAACACCCCGCCGGGCTCGAGCAGAAGGCAAGCCGTGTAAATGTCCCCGGAAACCCTCGCCCCGGAGTGAATTTCCAGCTTCACGCTGGCGCGCAGCGTTCCATGGAAACGCCCGTAAATCACCACCCGCTCCCCCTCGATTTCTCCCTCGACCTCGGCCGTAGGGCCCAGCACGAGCAACTCCCCGGAAAGGATCCTGCCCGTGAGCGCCCCGTCGAGCCGAAAAACGCCCGGCACCTCGAGCGCGCCCTCGATGCGGCTGCCGTCCTCGAGGAAGCCGGTCCAATCCGGGGCTTCGTTTCCGCGAGCAAACCGTTTGAGAGGCGATTGCATATCTTTTATATAAATAATATTTATATGTGTATTCTACAATAGTTATACTTGGCCGGACCGAGCCACCGGGCGTCCCCCCCACCCTTTCGAGGCAGCCGTCATCGCCCGAGCAGGCGATCGTACAAGGCGATGAGCTGCTGTTCATCGTAGTATTCGATTCCGAGCAGGCCCGGCCGGCTGCCCCGGCGCTGGCGGAGAACGACCCGCGTGCCGAGCGCCCGTTGAAGATCCTCGATCGCGGCGCGCACGTTGGGATCGGGCGTTGTCGGCGAGGCGACAGACTTGGTGCGCTTTCGGTTCGCCAGATGCTCGATCTGGCGGACTGTTAGCCGGCCCCGGGCTGCGCGTTCGGCCAGAGCGGTTCGTAAGCGGCCGTCGTCGATAGCCAGCAAGGCACGGCCGTGGCCAGGACTCAGACGGCCGCCATCGATCAGATCCAAGATGGATTTTTCTAACTTCAATAAACGCAGTGTGTTAGCTATCGTTGCCCTGTCTTTTCCCGTTCTACTGGCGATTTCTTCCTGGGTGAGACTGAATTCATCCGCCAGGCGTTCAAATGCCCTGGCCAGTTCGACTGGACTCAAGTCTTCTCGCTGAACGTTCTCCACCAGGGTTATTTCAAGGACTTCCTCCTCCGCGATGTCACGCACAACGGCGGGAACGCGCTTGAGACCGGCGAGCTGGGCAGCACGCCACCGGCGTTCGCCGGCAATGAGCTGATATCGCTCGCCGCTTTTGCGCAAGACCAGCGGCTGAATAACTCCCGCCGAACGAATGGATTGAGCCAATTCTTCCAGGGCTTCCTGGCGAAACTGTCTCCTGGGTTGATAAGGATTGGTATCGATGCGATCGACATCGATTTCCGTAGCACCGGAATCCTGGCGTGAGGCGGTGGCGGCAATTTCGGTTGACGGCGGCTCAACTGGCCGAATCAGAGCGTTCAAGCCCTTGCCCAGAGCGCTTCTGCTCATTCGCTATAACCTCCTCGGCAAGCTGTGAGTAAGCCACGGCGCCACGGCTTGCCGGATCGTATTGCAAGATGGGTTTACCGTGACTCGGAGCCTCGGCTAATCTGACATTTCTCGGTATGATGGCTTCAAACAGCTGAGAGCCAAAGTAGTTGCGGAGATCGGCAACCACTTGGCGGGAAAGGATCGTGCGTTCATCGTACATCGTCATAACGACGCCCTCGATCTCCAGTTGCGGGTTCAAATTCACACGAATCCGCGTAATCGTATCCAAAAGCTCGGAAACACCCTCGAGGGCCAGATATTCGCACTGGATGGGAATCAGCACGGCGTCACTGGCCGCCAGCGCGTTCACGGTGAGCAGATCGAGAGCCGGCGGGCAGTCGATAATGATGAAGTCGTAAGCGGGTTTCAGCGATTCCAAGGCCTCTTTCAGGCGGAATTCCCGTTTTTCGGACTCGACTAGCTCAATTGCCGCGCCGACCAGGTTCCTATCCGAGGGCAGCAAATCCAGGGATTCAAGCGATGTTTTTTGAATGCTCGACGCCGGGGATTCCGCGAGGATGAGCAGATTGTATAGGGAATGGCGCCCGGGGTCCCGGCCAAATCCCAGGCTGGAAGTCGCATTTGCCTGGGGATCACAATCGAGGAGCAGTATTTTAAGGCCTTTTGAGGCCAGAAATGCGGATAGATTGATCGCTGTTGTTGTTTTGCCGACGCCGCCTTTTTGGTTGGCGATGGCTATCGTTCTTCCCAAGTGTTTCTCCAGCCCTAAAAATCGCCGAAAGACCGATCGATGAATAATGAATAGATAGAATCTACCAGACCATCCCCGCGGCCACAACCAGAGTCAATTGTTCCACGTGGAACAATTGACTATATCGACTTTACGGCGCCGGAAATTACATGCCGTTGCTCGGAACCGGGGATTTTAACCGGAACATTCCAAATCCAGCCAGAGTTCTCCGTCGCGGCCCGGACCTCATTTTGACCAACCCACAAGACGAGCCTCCCGTTCGGTGCCAGAAGCTGAGCGCATTGTCTTAGGAACCGTTCCGTAACACGCACAGCCCTGCTCGTGATGAAAGTAAATTTCCCCGCCGGAGGAAACTCCTCCAGGCGACACCGGATCACCTCCACTCGACCCGAGAGGCCCATTCTCCTGCATATTTCCGAAAGAAATGCGGCCTTTTTCCCGTTGGGCTCGAGTAACGTCTCCTTCACCCCCGGGCAAAGCATCGCGATCGGCAAGGCCGGGAAACCAGCTCCGGAACCTACGTCAAGCAGATTCCCCGAGTTTATCCCCAGGGTAATCGCCCCGAAAAACGATTCGCCAAAATGCCGTTCCACCAGCAACAGCGGATCGGTAATCGATGTCAGGCTGATCTTTTGATTCCAACGGACCAGAAGATCAACGTAGGCGATTATCTCGTCCGCCAAAGGATCCGGGATTTCAGCACCGAACTTTTTGAGCCTTGAACGGACCAATTCCGGTGAAAGCGGAGCCCGCTTGGTCTCAGTTTCCGATTCCTTCGATATTTCCCGCCTGCTCATCGATCCGTTTGTCCAACTATCCTGTTTCGAATAAGACGCTGATCGTAACTCATCCACAATACCTTGCCTGGTCCTTTTACGCAGTTGACAGTTTGGAGCGCGGCGAATTATGGTTTCTGAGATTCAAGGAAAGGCTCTCGAAATGAAGGCTCTGGTCATCGGCGGCGGCGGTCGCGAACATTCACTCGCCTGGAAGCTCAGCCAGTCGCTCACCCGCCAAAATGTCTTTTGCGCCCCGGGAAACGCGGGAATTGCGCTTGATGCCGAGTGCATCCCGGTGAGCGTCGCCGATTCAAAGGCCCTATTGGAGATGGCCATTGAACGGCAGCCCGATTTTACCGTTGTGGGACCTGAGAACCCGCTGATCGATGGCCTTGCGGACCGCTTCAGGGCGCGCGGGCTTCAGGTCATAGGCCCGTCTCAAAGAGCGGCGCGACTCGAGGGGAGCAAGGTCTTCGCCAAGCAATTCCTTCAAAAACAAGGGGTTGCGACTGCAAAGATGTATGGAATCTTCGATTCTTCGCGCGAGGCTTTTACCGCAATCGAGTCAGCTAGCTGGCCGCTTGTAATCAAAGCGGACGGACCCTGCGCCGGAAAGGGTGTTTTGGTGGCGCAATCCCCGGAGGAAGCCAAGCCATTCGTCAAGCGTTTAATGGACGAAAGGGAATTTGGGGATGCCGCCAATTTGGTTCTCTTCGAAGAGGCTATCGAAGGTAAAGAGCTTTCTTTTATTGTATTTACAGACGGCGAGCATATCATGCCGTTGGTTCCCGCCAGGGATCATAAGCGGGTCTTCGATGGAGACGAGGGGCCCAATACCGGAGGCATGGGCGCATTCTCGGCCGACGGAATGATTTCGCCGGCCCTGGAGAGCGAAATCCTGGAAAAAGTCGTCCGGCCGACACTGGACGGCATGGCCAAGGAAGGCTCGCCCTACGTCGGCTTTCTGTATTGCGGCTTGATGCTGACGGATCGAGGGCCTCAAGTGCTCGAGTTCAACTGCCGCATGGGCGATCCCGAGTGCCAGGCCATCGTCGCCCGCATGGAATTCGATTTGGCCGAGGCGTTTCAGGCAGCCTGCGCCGGCGAACTGGATCGAATCGAGCCGTGCTGGCGGCCGGGCGCCAGCGTCTGCATCGTATTGGCATCGGGAGGCTATCCGGGCCGCTATGAGACGGGCAAACCCGTTGACGGCCTCGGCGACCTCGCGGCGATGCCGGATGTCGTCGTTTTCCATGCCGCCACCCGGCTGCACGATGGAGGCTACCTAACGGCTGGCGGGCGAGTTCTCGGAGTGACGGCGGTTGGGCCCGATCTGGGAGCCGCCGCCGAACGGGCCTACGGCGCGGCGAGCCGGATTCGATTCGACGGAATGCATTATCGCAAAGATATAGGAAGTAATTCTAATTTATCTAAAAGAATAAATACCTAAGGAGGAAAAGTGGCCTCGCGTCCTGGCGGCGATTTGCAAGTGGCTATTCTGATGGGCTCGGATTCCGACCTTCCCGTGATGGCCGAAGCGGCCAGCCGGCTCGAGAAGTTCGGTATCGGCGCCGAGATGGAGGTTCTCTCGGCGCATCGTTCGCCCGGGCGGCTGCACGAATACGTGAACGCGGCCCCGGGCCGGGGCATTCGGGTCTTCATCGTGGGTGCCGGAGGCGCGGCGCATCTGGGGGGCGTGGTGGCATCGCTCACAACCCTGCCGGTGATTGGCGTTCCGCTGGCGGCCACGTCGCTGGGCGGCCTGGACGCCCTGCTCGCCACGGTGCAGATGCCTGCCGGCGTTCCGGTAGCCACCATGGCTCTCGACAAGGCTGGCGCCGCCAATGCGGCCATTTTCGCCGCCCAGGTGCTGGCGCTTTCCGATCCGACCCTCGCCCAGAAGCTCCTGAAACACAAGGAAGAGCTGGCGCGCTCGGTCGAACAAAAAAGCGCCCGGCTCAAGGACAAACTGGCCTCCGGGTCTCGCCCCGCATCCCAGTAGCTTCCCGCCAGGAGGCGGAGGGGGACAAAAGGGCTTACCTGCAGGGCGGCCAATGTTCCCACGAAGGGGCCCGCTCGCGGGCTCTCACTCGAGATCGGGAGGGGGTTCGAGCGTCGGCGCGCCGGCGGGGCGTTTTACGGGCGCTCTGGAAACGGGCGGCCGGATGACCCAGGCGAATCCGCTCTTCTCGTCCACGGCGGCCAGCGCTTTTACCGCCGTAGAGGGCGTCAGCGTCTCGAGCGCCGTTTTGACCAAGGGAACCAGTTGAACCATCTTTATCTTCTTAGTCCTACCGCTGGCAATCTCCTGCTGCGCTTGGGCAAGCTGGGGATCGGCCTGGATGGCTTGTGCGAATCGGCCGGTCGGATGCGACAACCAGGCCACCAGGCCGGGCGATGTGTCGCCGGGCGGGTAGCTGACCTGGACGATGCCGGAGCGATCCTGTTTGGCCGGGTAGAGCTGGATGGAGCGAGGCCGTTCCACTTCGGTGTCCCAGAAATTTTCCTGCCAAAAGGTCTGACGAATCCAGTAACTCACGTCCCAAACCAGAAGCGGTTCCTGTTCGGTTTGGCGAACCAGGACTAGCTCGACAAGCGGCAGATCCTGAGGCAGGTGCAGTTGTGTGTGGAGATTGCGGGCCACCGCCCGCAGCGGCTCGAGTACGGCCAGGCTCATCTGGTCCAAATGCGTGATGTTGGCCACGGGATTCAGACTCGGAGCATTTCCAGCCATCGCTCGCGTCAGATGGGGAAGTTGTTGATCCAGCCGCAAGAGGGTGCGGCCGGCGGGCGGCGGCTCGAGCCAATCGTCGGCGCCCAGAACGACCGCGACATTGCCGTCTGCAAGCGGCACAATGAGGGGTGGTAAGCTGCCCGGTTTGAACGAGTTGCCGACACCGGCAACAATCAGGCCGTCCTGGCCGCTGATGATGGTGACGCGCCCGGTTGCCAGCGTGGCCACCACCTCGCCGACCTGCTCGGACGAATTGCCTTGCCGGGGTGGGCGCTTGGCCCAGGCGGCGCAGATACCGCAGGCGCTCAGGGCAAACGCAAACGCCCAGGCAGGCAGGCCGCGCGATCGAGCGGCGAAAGGCATTCTTGTTTCAAGGTAACATAGTCGGGAAGGCGCGGAACATTGGCCTGTTTTCTGTAAAATGGCAGGGCAGGCTCGATCGGGAAGAGCAGGGACATGGCGAGTCAGAGGTTTCGTCCCGCCGCGAGAAAGGATCGAAGAGAATTTGCGAAAGATACGTTCGATACGGCATAAGGGAAAATCACTCCGCGAGATTTTCGAAGCCCATTTGCGCTTCGTTCGAGCCCAGGAGGGCGGTGTGCGAGCCGATTTGCGCGATGCGAACCTGGACCGGACCGACCTCAGCTCGGCGGTCCTGCCGTACGCCGACCTGCGTGGCGCGCGGCTCGCCGGGGCCGATCTGCGGAAAGCGAAATTGAGCGCCGCGGACCTGAGCGGCGCGAATCTCCACGGGGCCGACCTGCGTGGCGCCGACCTCACCGAAGCCGTTCTGGCCGGCGCCGACCTGAGCGAGGCTCAGCTGGGTGGAATCGAATTTTTCCGCGCCGACCTCTCCAACGCCAATCTGCGCCGCGCCAACCTGCGGGTGGCGAACCTGCGCGACGTCAAACTGCGCGGGGCCGATCTGCGCGGCGCCGATCTGACGACGACCATCCTCCGGGAAACCGACCTCAGCGGCGTCGATCTTTCTGAAAACGATCTGACCCAAACCCTGTTGCCGGTGAACTGGAAACGGCCGGCGACGAACGGGTAGCCGAGAGGCTTCGAGCGGGGAAAACCTGTAGCTTGAGGCTGGCCCGGTCCGGGGCTGAGGCTAAGGCGCGGCTACCCTTGGCGCGTCGCCGTGACGGGCGGCGAATCGGTCCCCGATTCGCCCGACGCCGCGCGCCCGCGGCGATTGACTTCGATGCCGAGCCGCTTGATCTTCTGATTCAGCGTGGAAAGCGGGATATGGAACCGCTCGGCGGCTTCGGTCTGATTCCAGGCGGTCCGCTCCAGCATGTCCAGAATCAGCCGCCGCTCGACTTCTTCGAGGATTTGGGCGAGCCCCTGCGAACCGGGCAGATTTTCCGCGGCCGAGCCGGCCGGCAGGCTCGCTGATCGCGCCCCGCCCCAAAGAGCCGGTGACGGCAAGCGCAAGCCGGGAAGGACCTCGCGCGTGAGGACGGTTTCCGGGAGCAGGTCGGGGCCGAGCGATTCTTCGCTGGAGAGAACGACGGCCCGCTCGACCGCGTTTTCGAGTTCGCGAACGTTGCCCGGCCAGTCGTAATCCATCAGAGCGCGCATGGCGGCGCTGGTGAATTGGCAGGAAGGTTTCCGGTTTTCCCGCGAGTAGCGGTCCAGGAAGTGGGCAACCAGAGACGGAATATCCTGCTTGCGTTCGCGCAGCGGCGGCAGCTGAATGGCGATGACGTTCAGCCGGTGATAAAGGTCCTCGCGGAATCGGCCTTCGCGGACCATGGTGGCCAGATCGGCGTTCGACGCGGCGAGAATGCGCACGTCGGCTGTGATCGTTTCCGTCCCGCCCAAACGCATGAACGCGCGTTCTTGCATCACCCGCAACAGTTTTGCCTGCGTCTCCGGCCCGATGGTGGAGATTTCGTCCAGGAACAGCGTGCCCTGGTCGGCCACCTCGAACAAACCCTTCTTCGGAACGACGGCGCCGGTGAAAGCCCCCCGAACGTGCCCGAACAGCAGCGATTCGAGAAGATCGACCGGCATCGAGCCGGTGTTGATCGGGATGAAGGGCCGTTCGCTGCGGGGCGAGGCGGAATGAATGGCCTTGGCGATCAGCTCCTTGCCCGTGCCGCTTTCCCCGCAGATGAGCACCGTCGAGCGGGAAGCGGCGACCTGGCGGACCAGATCGAGAACGGCGAGCATCTTGTCGCTCTTGCCGATGATATTGGGGAAGTTGTAGCGCTGTTTGAAGGCGCGCTTGAGCTGGAGATTTTCCTCGCGGAGCCGGCGCGTGTCGATCGCCGTGGCCACCTGGGCGAGCAGCTCGTCGTTGGACCAGGGCTTGGTGATGTAGTCGAGAGCGCCGCTTTTGAAGGCCTCGCGGGCCATGTCGATCGAGCCGTAGGCGGTGATCAGAATGATCGGAACCGAAAAGTCGCGGCGGCGGATCTCCTTGAGCAGCTCGATACCGTTGCGGTCGGGCAGGCTGACGTCGAGCAGAAGCGCGTCGAAAGGGCGCTCTTCCAGGCGAGTCAGGGCGGCTTCGGCCGAATCCGCCAGGGTCACCTCGTAACCCTCCGACCCGAGCAGCAGGTCGAGGCCCTCGCGAATTTCCGCCTCGTCGTCGACCACCAAAATCGCGGGATCAGGCATGGATGGCCTTGCGGCTGGCCGGGAACTCCAAGCGGAAAGTCGTGCCGCGGCCGGCGCCCGATTGAATTTCGACCTTGCCGGCGTGTTCCTGGATGATGCCGTAGCTGACCGCCAAGCCGAGTCCCGTGCCGCGCCCGGGCGCTTTCGTGGTGAAGAAGGGATCGAAAATCCGGTCGGCATGCTCGGGCTGGATGCCGTGGCCGGTGTCGGAGACGTGCACTTCGATATGGGAGTTGACCGAGGAGGAAACAACCGTGAGCCGCCCTCCCATCGGCATGGCGTCGCGGGCGTTCAAGAAGAGGTTCAGAAACACCTGCTGGAGGCGGTTCGCGTTGCCCAGCAGTGCCGGGAGTTCGCTATCGAGCAGCAGTTCCACCTCCACGCGGGAGGAGGAGAGCGGATGGCGGACCAGGGCGAGCGTATCCTGAATCACCTGGTTGAGATCGACTTCGGCGAATTCGGCGCTGGCGGTGCGCGAGAAATTCAGCAGATTGGAGGTGATTTCGCTGGCGCGGAAGGTCTGCTTGACGATCTTTTCCAGCAGAATCTGCCGCGGGTCGTTCCGGTCCATCTGCCGGGCCAGCATCTGCGCGTAGTTGGAAATTACCGCCAGGGGCGTGTTCACCTCATGCGCCACGCCGGCCGCCAGCAGCCCGAGCGAACTGAGCTTTTCGCTTTGCCGCATCTGGTCCTCGAGGCGGATGCGCTCGCTGATGTCGTCGAGCAGGATCAGCAGGCCGAGCCGCTCGCCGCTCTTGCCCATCCGGGGAGCGACGGCCACGTTGACGACCAGTTCGGCGCCGCGCACGCGAAGCGGGAACTTGTAAATCCTCGTGACGCCGCGTTCCGCCCGGGTGGAATTTTCGATTTCCGCGGCCAGTTCTACCGGGAAAACCTCCTCGAGCGGACGGCCGAGGGCGCCGTCCCGGCTGACGCCGATCCGTCCCTCGAGGAAAGAGTTCCAGCTCTCGATGCGGCCATCGAGGCCGGTGCTGAAAACGCCGACCGAAAGCGATTCGACGATACTCTCGCTGAAATCCTTCAGCCGCTCGTTCTGGACCGCCTCGCACTCGAGCGAATGATAGAGGCGGGCGTTTTCAATCGCGATGCCGATGTAGCCGGTGATGGTGAAGAGCAGGCCCAGGTCGTCGCTCGAGAGGTAGTTGCCGTCGACGCTCTTGCCCAGACCGAGCACGGCCACGGTGCGATCGTGAACGCGGCAGCCCAGAAAATAGTTCAGCCCGAGCTGCGCGATCGTGCGGCGCTCTTCGAAGCCGAGGGCCGGGGCGTCCGCCGACTCGAAAAAGAGATAGCCGCGATCCCCGGCCAGCGAGCCGAGAAAGCCCAGATCCAGCGAGCCGTTCCATCCGATGCCGAGCGAACGCGCCAGAGAGAAGCTCCCGCGAGCGGCCGGGTCTTCGACGAAAATGGCGAGCCGGTCGACCAGCAGTGCGCGCGAAACGCGGTCGAGCAACGAGCTGAGCATCGGATCGAGGCGCACCTCGGTGGTCAGCGTGCGCCCGAACTCGATCAGGGTGGAGCGATAATCGAGCCGATCGCGATAGAAGAACCGGTCCAAACGCTGCTGCACCCAATCGCGCAGCGGCTCGAAGAGGAAAGCCGCCGCGACGATCGCCAGCACGACGCCCGCCGGGCCGGTCGTCCAGGCGGCGTGAAAGAACACGCCGATGGCCGCGACGATGGCGAAATAAACCCCGACCACCCCGGCCGTCGCGGCCGTGTGGGCCAGACCGCGCTGGAACATGATATCGACATCCATCAGGCGGTAGCGGATGATGGCGTAGCCGAAGCCGATCGGCACCAGCGCGAGAAAGAGCACCGAGAAATTCATCCACGGCGCGACCGCAAGGCCGAGGAAATAGGGAACGATGTAGATGGCGAAAAACGGCAGCGTGCCGGCCGCAACGCCAGCGGTCGCCACTTTCAGTTGCTGGCGCACCAGACCGGCCGGCGAGCGGCGGTAGCTCAGGTAGAAGAGCGCCGCGGCGGCCAGCAAGAAGAGCCCGAGATAGCCCAGCTCGATCTGATCGAGCGTCACCCGGGCTCCGACCCACGGCGTGAAGCCGAACAGACCCTTCGCGACCGACACGTGCAGAGCGAGCAGCGCCGCCGGCAGCAGATAGATCAGCCCCAGCCGCAGCTTCGGCGCGCGCCGGCGCCGCGCAAACACCATGGCGAAGTGCACCAGCAGCGCGGGCTGCAGCAGAAGGGCGACCACGTTCGCCCAATACACTTCCTGGTCGAAGGTCGATAGCTTGCCCGAGTAGTGGAAGCTGTACAGGATGAACGAGACCAGGCAGAAGAGATAGAAATGAACGGCGCGGGGCGCGTTCCAGCGGCGCAAGAGAATGAACAGGCCCATCAGCAAGTACACCAATCCGACCAGCCGCAGAATATTCTCCGCCCCGAGCGGCTTGGGCGCCGGTTCGCTCACCAGGGAGATGTCGAGCGGCACACCCTGCCTCAGCAGGCGGTAGTCGAGTTGCGCCCACAACCCCGCCCGGTACAGATCCCGGGAGACGTCGGTTGCCCGGCTCACGGGCGTACCATTTACCGCCATCACGATGTCGCCCGGCCGGATGCCGGCTTTTGCCGCGGCCGAGTCCGGCGCTACCTGGCGGGCGACGACGCCCGCGCCCGTATCCCACCACACGACTCCGTCATCGGGAAGATTGAAGTGCAAGCGTTGCTGGAAGTTGAGGATCGCGAAAACAACCGCGGCAATCGTCAACAGAGTCAGGCTGATCGCGCGCAGCCGCGCCCCGAGCGACGGGCGTAACATGCCGGCCGAAGCCGCTCCGCTCGAATTGGTGCTCGCCTGCATCGTTGAATGACCGCAACCTTCCGCCGAGCGCCCCGCCGCCCGCTCCCCGCGCCAACCGTCCCCGGCGCCGCGGAAAGGAGCATGAAGCAGTCAGCCTTGGCCTCTAGAACTGTACGGCAAAGCCTCCGCGAATGGCGCGGGCGGCGGGGATGATAACGGCGCTACCCTCGCCGGTTTCCAGACTGACGTAGCCCTGGGCAAACAGATTGCGTACATCCACGATCGCCACGATCCGGCAGCAAAAGAAATTGGGAAGCGGCTGCCGCACGCTGATATTCAGGTACGGATCGATCCCGTAAAGCGCCGCGCCAAACGGATCGGGCCGGCTGAGGATCGGCCCGTCGATCCACTGATAGGCCGCGGCCAGCTCGGTGCCCGTGCGCTCGACGCGGCCGGAAACACGTCCGCCCACCGAAACCCGGTGCTGCCCCTCGATCATGTCGCGAAGCGAAGCTGTGGTCAGATCGCCCGTGCCCGGCGCCAGGGTTTTGGACCAGGCGTATACGAGCGACGCATGCCAATGGCTCGATAGGTTCTCCGTGTAACCGACCCGGGCGCCCCACTGCCCAAGCGAACCGCCGTCGTAGACGAATGCGTCGGAGTACGGATCGGCGATCGTGTTCGGACCGGCCAAGGAACCACGGCCGAAGATGGCCGTGTGCGCGTTGCTATCGTGGAAGATCGCGGCCGAAAGGGCGCCCCGGCCCTTCATCGGATGGTCGAGCGCAATCTCTTCATGCCAGGGGCGGTCGAAAACCAGACGGCCGGCGCTTTCGACCGGCGTCGGAAAAATATTTAGCGCTTGGGACGGATCCGGCGTGCCGCGCGAGGCCGGACTCGAGCTCACCCGCAGCGATGCGGTCCACGCGGGGTCGATCTTGACGCGCAGTCGCGCTTCCGGACGGGCCGCCGAGGCGGTATCGCCCAATGCGGCGAAGACGAACTGCCCGCCGTAGTCGATCTCGACCCGGTCACCCAGACGCATCTTGCGGCGGGAATCGATCTCCACGCCGCGGAAGGAGGGCCCGCCCGGTCCCAATTGCGACTCGCGGAAAATGACAGTTGTCGAATTGGTCGTGTTTCCTTCCGCGTCGGCCGAGCGGACCCAGGTGGCGGAAACGGCGGAAGCCGTCGCATGTTGGTAGCCGACGCTGCCTGCGATCAGCAGTCGGCTGGTGGGACTGAAACTGTGATCGTAGAGGAAAGCCGTCGAACCCAGCGGCTGCGGGTCGGCTGGAGACCAGGAGGAAAGCGATCCAGCGATCAGTTCGGCGCGGCCATGAGACAGGTGGGAGTTGCGACCGGGATCGGCGCCGATTGTCACTCGGCCGTGGGAGAAGCGCAAAACCGGGCGCCGGATGGTTGCCGAGCGCAAAACCCAATTCCATTCGGCGGGCCTGCGGCTGCCGATCGGGTCTCGGCTCAGCCGGTCGACCGAAGAGAAAAGCGATCCCAGTTCGATACGAAGCAGGGTGATTTGACCGGCGGCCACGAGGATGCGGGACTCGAATGCCGGCAGGAAACCCGCCAGGCGGACGCGAACCGAGTAAGCGCCGGGGAGCAAGGGCATGGATGTAAAAACACCGCGACGGTTGGTCTCGAGTCGCATCGGCTGCCCCGGTCTTCCTTCCGGGGTCACGATCACGTTCGCCCCCAGTTGCGGTGTGCCCTGAGCGAGGACGATTCCACCGACCCGCCCGCCACGCGCCGTTGCGGCGGCTGCGGCGGCGGTGGAAAAGCACATCGTCAATAGTAGGGCCGGTAGCAGTGCGCGCAGGCGCATGAGTTCGGTTCCCTCTCCGAATTACTACTTCTTGGCTTCGCTCCCCGCCGTCTTGCGCGGGTTCTTGACGGTGAAATCGGCCGATTGAACCAGGTCCTTTTGCGTCACCTTGTCGCGAATCGTGATCTGGAGCTTGTAATGACCGGGGGCCAGCCCGGCCAGAGGCATCCTTTTCTCGATGGTGAGCTGCTCGCCGGTATCGCCCAACTGGGCGGAAGTCTCGGTTTGCTGAAGAACGGTTTTGTCTCCCTTGGTGACCAGGAACTGGATCGAGGCGGCGGAATGGTGGGTTTTCGGGTCTATCTTCAGATTGTAGGCCTGCATGTAAAAGCCCAGGGTCTCGTTCGCCTGGAATACGCCGCCCAGGCGGGGCCGCACCATGACGTCGCCGAGAACGAACTGGCCCAGGCCGATGTTGCGGGAGGAGACGCCTTGGATATCATCAGCCAGAATCAGCGTGCTGGCGCTGAGTTTGGTGTCGGTGTACTGAGGCACGGGCAGGCGGGTGCTGATGACGCCGACGTTGCCGCTGTTGACGTCCTTGACCACCAAGTCCAGCCTGTACAAGCCGGGACGCAGCGGCATGGCCTTCTGATACATGGCGTTGCCCCGGAGCGATTTCTGGAACAAAGACGCCGGGATATTCTGCTGCACCGTGTCCTCGAAGGTTTGCGCGATTCGTCCGCCCAGCGTGGAGACGCGGCCGAAGATGTGGAGCGTGGCCGTCTGCACGCCATCCTTCTCCTTGAAGGACATCTCCCGATTGGGGACTTCGACGCTGACGGGAACCAGATCGGTTGTGTCGGTGATCCGCAGGAAATCGAAGCGGTAATGGAAGGGCAACTGGTTCCGAATCACCCGCGAGGTCACGATCGCCTCTAAATCCTTGAACTTGACCGGAGGCGGCTGAAAGATCTTGGCATAGAGCTCGAGACGGTTGAATTCGTCGAGGTAGGACGGTGTTACTCCGCCCAGCGGCTTGCCGTCGTGCGTACCGTCGGTATTCTGGAAGCGTTGCTGTCTGCTGGACTGCCCCATCTGCTCCGCCAAGGTTGGACCGCCGCCGGGCATATAGAGCAGAGCATCCTTCTTCGATGGATCCGTCGTCAGGTAGTACTCGCCAGTCATCGTTGGGTCAACGAATTCCAGGACAACGTTATTGCCGATGCCGGGCAGGTAGTTGTAAGTCCAGTCCGAGAAGGGATAGGTATTCGTCTCTCCGCCACCTTCAGCGGCAGGCCGTTCGTAGGTGCCACCGCTGGGATGGGAATCCACCTGGTCGGGAGGGCCCCACATGATGTAAATTCGCCCGCGATCGGTTCTCCAGCCGGGGATTCCCGAAGAGAAATGCTCGTTCGCGTAAGCGATTCGCCGGTAGAAATCGTCTTTGAACGTGTTCTCTTCCGAGCCGGGACTGGGATTGCGGCGAGCCCAGAATTCCTCGATGAATTGCTCGCGCTCCCCGTTGGTCTGCAATTGCAGGAATGCTTTGCGTTCTTGGGGGGTGATGATGTAAGAAATCGGGCCGGTGATCCACTTCTTATAGGGATTGCCCAACTCCTTCATCAACTCCTTTTCCTTCTTCTTGCTGAGTTGATGGGACTGGTCGGGCGAATCGCCGTGCTGGCCTCGCGCCGATGCCGAAGGGGTGAGGGCATAGGCGCAGGCAAGTCCAAAGAAAAGCAGGGAAACGATTAGCCTCTTGAGACTGGACATCGGGTGGCCTCGAAACGATCCCAAAAATTGTAGTCCCTTCAGATTCGCAGCGTCAACACAGGTATTTCCGGGCTGTCTTAGCCAGATAATTCTGTCACCCCTTAACGGCCGCGTGAAAATGTCACCCCATGAGACAGGAGACATTCACGTTGAGCCAACGGGAGTTGCAAAAGGTGGCCGTCAT
>Ga0307374_10000631_pt1 | contig 66621 bp, 63 predicted proteins | sample OX3MG_FD_202532 | JGI IMG/M metagenome (GOLD analysis project Ga0307374, IMG submission 202532) | Soil microbial communities from Risofladan, Vaasa, Finland - OX-3 | ecosystem: Environmental > Terrestrial > Soil > Coastal area > Acid sulfate soil | place: Finland: Risofladan, Vaasa | collected... | reverse complement strand
AAAATCGAAAATCGAAAATCGAAAATCGAAAATCGAAAATCGAAAATCGAAAATCGAAAATCGAAAATCGAAAATCGACCCCACCCTATCGGCGCGAAAGTCGAAAAGCCCCACCCTTCACAAAAACTGTTCAGGATGGGGCACCCGCAAAACCTGAAAGCGAAAAGCGAAGTCCTCCTATCTGTCGAAGAGGTATGCCGTGCCGTCCTGCGCGACGGCGTAAAGCGCGTGACCGTCGTGACTCCAGCGCAAGCTGGCAATTCCTTCCGCCCAGCATTCGTCCACAATCGTGTTGCGCTGCAAATCCGCGATAAAGATGCGGCCTTTCGCGGAGCTTTTCAGCCACGAATTGTAGAACGCACAAATCGGAAGCGACGGGTGGCAATGGCAGAGTTCGGCGGCAAACGGCAGCGAAGAGGGCATTCCACCTGCTGCGTCGAGCGAATACACCTGGCCGGAAGCGCAGAACACAAGATGACGCGCGTCGCTCAACCAGCACAGATCCGTCACATGTCCCGTAGTATCGAACCGCTCGACCGTTTCGAGCGTTGGTGGCCGGACAAGAACGATCGAATCGTCGGACCACTCGCCGTCAAATTCCAGAACCGTGGCGAGCGATTTATCGTTCGCGCAAAACGCCGTTGCGCCAAAACCCAAGAATCTTCCGCGATCATCCGCATCGTCATTTTCCGGCGAAGCATCGGCAAAAGTCCCGCGATCCAGTTGAGAGAGCGGTTCGAATTCCTCCGGAGAGTCGGCGGCCATCCAAAGCATCAGAGTCGCGTTCTCGGAGCCGTCCGATGCCGCGGCGAAATATTTCCCGCTATTTGACCAGATAAGATGCGCGGGGAACACGCGAAACGGCGCGAACCGCCCGGTGAATTTCCCATCGCGCGCGTCGAAGTAATGAAGCTCCGGTTGCCACGTGCCGGAAGCCGCGATCAACGACTCTCCCGCGGGCGACCATGCGAACGACGCCGGAAAGTCGGGCCTCGCGACGAGCGGTTCGTCGGGCACGCGGATCGCGGACGGCGTTCCGGTCAATTCGAGATCGCAAATTTCGATTTGCTGGCTCAGATCGCGTGTCGCGGCCGAATACGCCGCCACATGGCCTCGCGGGGAAACGGAAAGATGTTGGCGCGGCTCGGAGAACACCTGCTTGACGTTCCATCGGGAAGTCTGCGGAAATTCGCGAAGCCCGCGCAGAACAAGGGACGACGAGAGCACCGTAATCCCGTTCGCCTGGCTGCGAACAATTCCGCGACTTTCACGCCGCGCGCGCGGAGGCATCAGTGCACGCGTCCCGGCGCGAAAACTTCCAGGCGCTCTTTGCAATCCGCGATGCGCTTGCGAACTTTTTCCGCCATTTCCGCAAGTAGGTCGCGCCCCTGCTCGTGGGCCTCTTCCATTTGGACCTTCAACAAATAAAGATCGGAGTTAAAGAACTTCTGAGCTTCGGTTTCGATTTCGCCCAATCGGTTTTTCATCAGGCTGAGCTTGCGGATCACGCGTATCAGTTCCGCGCCCGCGCCTTCGCCTTCCACGGTTTCCGGGCTCGACTCGTATGTATCGAGAATTTTCGCAAGCCGCGCTTCATCGCCCTGTTGGTAGGCTTCATTGGCTTCCGCCATCAATTCCTGCCGGCGCGCGCGGTCGGCTTCATTGGCTGTCAGGTCAGGATGAATTCGCTTGGCGACCTCGCGGTAGGCTCGTTTCAATTCGGGAGTGGGCGAGAAATGTTTTGTTTCCTCGGATTCCTTCACTGACGCTGCGTTGCGGGATTCATCGGCGCGCACACGCGCTTCGCGGGCGGCGCGCTGGAGGCGCTCGTTCTCTGGATCTTCCGCTGCCATGCGCTCGGCAACCTGCGCGCGCAGCTCATCCAACTCGGCGTAAGGCAGCCCCACCAGCTTCAAATAGCGTCGTTCAAGTGCACCGAGCTCGCCGCGAATGCTCGCGAGACGCAGTTCGCATTCGGCGAGCTCCGCCTCCAGGCGCTCCTGCTCGCGACGCTTGCGAGCGAGTTCGCGCTCTTCGGGCTTTACGCCTCGGGTTTGCTTAGTCGTCGCCATGGGTTGCCGGCCAGTGCATGCGAGCATGGGAAATCTCGCAAGCCGCCTAAGGCCAGCCTGATGAGCTGTCGAAAATAGTATGCCTAAGAATTTTCCGCGCACCAGAAGGTCGCGGCCGGGCGTTTCCAGAACAAATAGAGGACAGGCTCGTAGGACTTTAGTACTACGAAACTGAATTGTAGTGATTCGCTCCCGGTGCCCCGTGTCACGCATACGCCATGCGCACGTTCTCAGATGATTTTGCGCCGAGGCGGCGAATTCTATACAATCGCGCGGCTATGCGCCTTGCGATTGATACCGGCGGAACGTTCACCGATTGCGTTTTCGCTCGCGGCGGCGAGTTGCGCATCCTCAAGGTCCTATCGACTCCTGAAAATCCCGCGCGCGCCATCGCGGAAGCCATGACAAAAATCGGGGCCGATACAGAAATAGCAGCGGACGCGGCGCTTGAGTTGACCTGCGGCACAACGGTGGGGACAAACGCGCTGCTCGAAAGACGCGGCGGGAGAGTTGCTCTGGTCACGACGTCCGGGTTTGAAGACGTCGTCGAGATTGGCAGGCAAGCCAGGCCGAAGCTCTACGATTTTTTTGTGGAGCGGCCAAAGGCGCTGGTGCCGCGCGAAAGGCGTTTCGGTCTGCGCGAGCGCGTGAGCGCCGAGGGACGCGCCATCCTGCGGCCATCGAGCGCCGAGTTTGCGCGAATCGTGCGCCTCGTCAAGAAGAGCGGCGCGGACGCCGTCGCCGTGTGTTTGCTTTTCTCTTTTGCAAATCCTGCGCATGAAATGCAAATCACAAAACGACTACGCGCCGCCGGTTTTCATGTATCCGCGTCGCAGGAGATTTTCCCGGAGTTTCGCGAATACGAGCGCACCGTCACCACAATCGAGAATGCCTATTTGCTTCCCGTCATGAGCAGTTACTTGGGCGAAATCGACAGGCTGGCAAGCCGCCACGCGAAGTCGAATCCAGCCAAGGGCGGTGCGCGTGTTCGCGTGATGCAATCCAACGGTGGAATCATTTCGGCGGCCACAGCGGCGCGCGAGCCTGTACACACAATTCTTTCCGGGCCAGCGGGCGGCGTGCTGGGTGCGCAGTATGTCGCGGAACTCGCCGGCTTCCCGCGAATCATCACGTTCGACATGGGCGGCACATCAACAGATGTTGCGCTAATCGACGGCGCGTTGCGCACGACGAATGAATCGGAAGTCGCGGGATTGCCGGTCGCGGTACCGATGCTCGACATTCACACCGTCGGCGCGGGCGGCGGCTCGCTCGCGCGATTTGATCGCGGCGGAGCTTTGCGCGTGGGACCCGAGAGCGCGGGCGCGGATCCCGGACCGATTTGCTACGGGGGCGGGACGAAGCCCACCGTCACCGATGCGCATTTAATCCTCGGGCGAATCGTGCCGGAGGGATTTCTGGGCGGCGATTTCCGCTTGGACCTGGAGCGCGCAACCGAGTGGATGGCGCGCGCGCGCGGAGCGATGAAAACGACGGCGCAATTTGCGCAGGGAATTCTCGATGTTGTCGAAACGAACATGGAGAAAGCCATCCGTGTGATTTCGATCGAGCGCGGCCACGATCCGCGCGACTACACGCTGGTCGCATTCGGCGGCGCGGGCGGCTTGCACGCCTGCGGACTTGCCGCAGCGCTCGAAATGCCTCGCGTGCTCATACCGAAATTCCCGGGCGGACTTTCCGCGCTGGGGATTTTGCGAGCCGATGTGGTGAGGGATTTCTCGAAGACAATTCTGCTGGCTGTGCAATCCGGGCGGGCGGCAAGTATCGTGCTGGGCCGCGAGTTCGCTCAAATCGAGAAACAAGCCGTGGCGGCAATGCGCCAAGAGGGTTTTGAGAGTCGCGCGATGAAGATCGAACGCATCCTCGATATGCGCTACGTCGGTCAAGCGTATGAGTTGAGCGTTCCGGCGACCGCGGATTTTGTGCGCAGCTTCCATCGCGCGCACGAGAAGCGATACGGATACGCTGACACGAAGCGCCCCGTCGAAATTGTGAACGTGCGTGCGCGCGCGATTGGCCTGACTCCCAAACCAGCGTTGCCAAAGCTTCGATCCGCGGGAGCCGATGCTTCGGCTGCCGTGATGCAACAACGCGGCGTCTTTTTCAGCGGCCACGCCACGAAAACAAAAATCTACGACAGGGCAAAATTGCGCGCGGGAAACCGCTTTCATGGTCCCGCGATCGTGGCCGAGTACAGCACAACCACCGTCGTGCTGCCGGGCTGGAACGTTCGCGTCGATGCCTATGGGAATCTGTTGATGGAGCGCGGCCGATGAAATTCGATCCCGTGCGCCTGGAAATCTTCAAAAACCTGTTCCATTCCGTCGCGGAAGAAATGGGCGGAGTCCTGCGTCGTTCCGCCTTCTCGCCAAATATCAAAGAGCGCCGCGACTATTCCTGCGCCGTCTTCGATCGTGCGGGCGATGTGCTGGCGATGGGCGATCACATGCCGGTGCATCTCGGGTCGATGCCTGCGTCAGTGGATGCAGCGATTCGCGCCATCGATTTGAAGCCCGGCGACGTGGCGCTGCTGAACGATCCTTACGCGGGCGGAACGCATTTGCCGGATTTGACCATGGTGATGCCTGTGTACCTGCCGCGCGAAAAGACGCCGATGTTCTACGTCGCGAATCGCGCGCACCACGCGGACGTTGGCGGCGCGCAGGCCGGTTCAATGGGACTGTCGCGCGAAATCTTTCAGGAGGGCATTCGCATCCCTCCGGTAAAGATTTTCGAGAACGGCCGCATCGTTCAAGACGTGTTGCGTCTGCTGCTGGCGAATGTGCGGACGCCTGAAGAGCGCGAGGGCGATCTGACGGCGCAGCTCGCGGCATCCCGCGTGGGCGAAAGACGGCTCATCGAGATTACGGGGAAGTATGGGAAGCAGGAAACCGGCGCTTATGGACGCCACCTTCTGGAATATTCCGCGAAAATGATGCGCGCGACGCTGCGCCAAATTCCCAATGGCACTTATCGCGGAGAGGATTTTCTCGACAACGACGGCGTCACCGAAAACCCAATCGCAATTCGCGTCACGATTCGGATTCGTGGCGAACGCGCGGAAGTGGATTTCACGGGATCGTCGCCGGAGTGCGCGGGAAGCGTCAACGCCGTCAAGGCCATCGCGGACTCGGCCGTGTTCTACGTTTTTCGGTGTTTGGTCGATGACCAGGTCCCCGCGACATCCGGCCTGCTGCGTCCGATAAAGATCATCGCGCCCGAGGGAACCATCGTGAATGCCCTGCCTCCCGCAGCCGTTGCCGGAGGCAACGTGGAAGCGTCCCAGCGCATTGTTGACACGCTTTTGCGCGCCATGGCGCGCGCCCTTCCCAAAAGAATCCCCGCGGCGAGCCAGGGCACCATGAACAATTTGACTTTCGGCGGGCGCGACACGCGGCCCGGCCACGGCAACGCGCCCTTTGCCTACTACGAGACAATCGCCGGAGGCATGGGCGCGCGCCCGGGACTCGACGGCGAGAGCGGCATTCACACGCACATGACCAATTCACTGAATACGCCGGTGGAAGTATTCGAACATGCCTATCCCGTGCGCGTGAAGCGTTACGGCATACGGTACGGCTCGGGCGGAGCGGGCAAGTTTCGCGGCGGCGATGGAATCATCCGCGAAATCGAGTTGCTGGCGCCGATGCAGGTGGGAATGCTGTCGGATCGCCGCAAATTTGGACCCTACGGACTTGCGGGCGGCAAGCCTGGTGCTACCGGGAAGAACGAAGTAGTGATCGCAGGTCTACGGAAGACGGTTCCAGCCAAGGGCAGCTTTTACGCCCCTGCGGGAGCCGTAGTCAGAATCGAAAGCCCCGGCGGCGGCGGCTGGGGAAAGCCGCCGAAGCGCCGGAAGTAATGTTCACCCCTGCTCCCGAAAGCAGGAGTCCCACCGTCAAGCTCTTCAACCTTCAAGGGAATGCAGTTAGTTTTCGAGCTTCTCGAGCGCTTCAGGCATCTGCAAACGGGCCTTGGCCAGCGCACGAACCAGGTTCGTTTCCATGGTCTGCTCGGTGGTATTCCGAACGGTTGCCAGCTCGGTCACCAATAAGTGCTTGGCGCGTTCGAGCATTTTTTTCTCGCGGAACGAAAGCGGCTTGGTCCGGCTGAGCGAAACCAGCCCCTTCAGGACTGCAGCAACTTCCATCAGCGAGCCAGTGCGCATACGCTCGGAGTTCTCTTTGAAGCGGTGCTTCCAGTCATGATGAGAAGCGGAGCGGCCCTTTTCGAGATAGGTGATGACGTCACCCGCCTCGTTCGAGCGGATCACAGGACGCAGACCGACGCTCATGATGTTGGTTTGTGGAACCATGACTTTTAGCCCGCTGGAAACGATTTTCAACATGTAGTAACGTTCGGAGCGGCCATTCAGGTAACCGAAGCTGATTTGTTCGATAACGCCTACGCCGTGGTTTGGATAAACAACCTTCTCTCCCAGTTTGAAATCCATACCGGATGTACCCTCCCCAGAAGCTACATCAAAAGCTTAGGCCTGCGTAGGGTGAAGGTCAAGAGAATCTAAGGGAAAACCCCTATTTTCTTGCTGTCTTTGGGTCCTTATTTAGTCCGAAAGTCAAGCCAGAAATCCTGTAAAATGGCCGTTTATGCTGCTTCTCGCCGTCGACACCTCCTCTCGATTGGGAAGTTTGGCCGTTCTGCGCGACGGCCAGTTGACGGGAGCGATCTCGACTTTTGCTGACGAGCCCTACTCGACGCGCCTGTTCCGCCAACTCAATTTCCTGCTCGAAGAGCTTCACATCGAAGTGCGCCAGTTCGATGTTTTCGCCGTGGTTGGGGGTCCCGGTTCGTTCACTGGCCTGCGCGTCGGACTCACAGCTGTCAAGGGCTGGGCTGAGGTTTTCGAGAAGCCGGTTGTCGCCGTCAGTGGCCTTGAGGCCGTCGCGGCTCAAAGCAAATGTGCCGCGGAATTAATTGCGCCCGTGACGGACGCGCGGCGTGGCCAAATCTACGCGGCGCTCTACCGTCGCGAAGGTAGTGGTCTCGTGAGCGAGAGTGAAGACCATGTGTGCACGCCCGGCGAATTTTTGGTCGAGATTGCTACGCAAGCAGGAGGCAGAAGCGTCCAAGTCGTTTCGCCGGTGCCAGAGATCATTCAAGGAGCGCTGAGTGCCGCCGCGCGTGACCTTGGGGCTGCAATTTCGCGCAACGTCGAGCGCGTCTCGCCGCTCCTCGCTCCAGTGGTCGGAGAACTCGCATTCGAGCGGGCCAATCGCGGCGAAGTTACGGATGCATTGCGCCTGGACGCGAATTATATTCGCCGATCCGACGCGGAGCTTTCATGGAAAGCACCTTGAGCGGCGTGGCAGCAGTTAAGATTCACCGGCTTGAAGCGCGCGATATCGATGTTGTATTCCAAATCCAGACGCAGTGTCGCGAAGCGTCGCAATGGTCACGGAAAGAATACGAATTGCTGGCCGCCCCGCCGCCCGCGAACAACACAACACCGTGCTGGGTAGCTGAAAACGATGGCCAAGTCGCCGGATTTCTGGCTGCTCGCAAACTCGTAGACGAATTGGAAATCCTGAATCTCGCGGTAATTCCTGCGTCGCGGCGGCAAGGCATTGCCGGCCAGTTGTTGCGCACGGCAATGAAATGGGCCGCGGCGGAAGGAATCGCGAAGATCTACCTCGAAGTGCGTGCCTCGAATACAGCCGCCAAAACTTTTTATCAGTCGCACGGGTTCCACGCCATCGGCAAACGACCTAATTATTATGGCGATCCACCCGAGGATGCTCTTCTGCTAAGGACTTCGCTGCGAGAGCGCGATTCGGTTTAATATTACTTGACAGCTAACTATGGGGCCATCCAGCCACTCCCAGCCAAAAGGAGTACGTCCGTGAGAGCTGCAAGTATGATCACGTTCAATGCGGGTGCGCTCCTGCTTTTCCTCCTGATGCAGTCTGTGCCTCAGTCTTCCGATGTGACCCAATCGACTCTACGCGTGTACGATACGATTTCAGTCGCGGGGACAACCAGTTCGTCGCTTCAGGCCCCACAGCGTTGCGACGCTGAGGGGAATGTCTACCTGCAATTTTATCAACCCACAAACCCGCAATCGCCGATTCTGCGCATTTCCGCTGACGGCGCGGAGAAGCAAGCCTTCTCGCTCGCATCAGTTCAGGACTTCGAGAATGCGTATATTGACAGCTTCACAGTTACTCCTGACGGTGCCGTAGCCCTTGCCGTGCGGCGTCAAAATCCGAAGACGAAGTTGGGCGAGGGTTACGTTTTGAGGTTCAAGAGCGACGGAACATTTGATCGCGATTCCGCGATTGAGTTGGGCTCTCGGAACCCGTTCCAGGTTGCAGTATTCTCTTCCGGAAATCTTCTCATCTCGGGGACTCAGGACACGAGGCTCTACGGCAAAGGAGAACCAGCTGTCTCCGTTCCTTTCACCGAGGTAATAAACCAAGCTGGAGATATCGTCAAAAAGCTTACGCTGCCAGGCGACTTCAAGCCACCGAAGCCATCGGATCCCGGCTTCACGGCGAAATCTGGAGAAGAACCTGCAGAAATCACACTTGGTGATGCGGTTTCCGGGAACGACGGCAACATTTATCTGACACGGCACTCTGTTAAGCCCACTGTGTACGTCATCGCATCGGATGGTTCCCTCGTGCGCACGTTGAAGCTGATTCCTCCGTCGCCGACAGCTCGTCAAGTCGGAGGCTTGCATTACAGCGACGTTGGCGGGGGGCAGCTCGCGATCGTATACCAAACATTCGAGGAGTCGGCAGTACCGAAAGGACAGGGGCGCGAGAGGCCGCCGGTGCGAGTGCAGACCCAGATCGTCTCGATTTATAATGCACAAGGCGGGGAGAGGCTCGCCGACTACAGCGTGTCACCCGGTATCGGCGGGACGCTGGCGTGTTACACACCGGCCGGCTTCACGTTTCTCGGTTCAACGCCTCAACATCAGCTCGTGTTAAAGCAAGCTAAGCCATATTAAGCACTCGCGGTACTCTTCTGCTAACCGCGCGGGTCAATATCGAGTAAAAACTTTTCTCGAGAGATATTTGGCGTCCCGTCGAAAACTGTGATAGCTTTCCCTCATGTAGACCAAATTTCAACCTGGAGGGAACGGATGCCCGAGACGGCTCAGGAAATTCCAGGGGACTTGATGTCGAACGATGCAGAGTTTCGCAAGCTGGCGCAAGAACATTCCCGGTACGAAGAGCAACTCCACCAGTTAATTCGTCAGCCATACCGCAGTTCAGAGGACATACTCCTCGAAACGCAAATCAAGAAATTGAAGCTTCGATTGAAAGACGAGATGCAGCAGCTTATAGCGCGCCGGCGTCGAGAGAGCCGGGCGAGCTAACCCCGCACCGTAGAGTCTTGTTCTGTCGTACAATGCAAGTGTCTTTGCGCGAGGTATGCTTCGTCCATTATGGTGAAGGATGGTTATCGATTTGCCCTGCCGCCGCTGATCCTCGGAATTATCCTGATGGCGTTTCATTGGTGGTGGGCGGCGATCCTGGTGGCGCTGGGGCTTTTCGTCCTGTACTTCTTCCGCGACCCGGAGCGGCAGATTCCAACGGATCCAGGCGCGGTCGTTTCGCCGGGCGACGGACGCGTAGTCGAGATTGTGGACGAGCCGCTGGATGGTCACGCGGGCAAGCGCGTCAGCATCTTCCTTTCGGTTTTCGACGTGCACGTCAATCGCGCGCCCGTGGCGGGAAAAATCCGGAAAGTGGAGTACCATCCAGGACGATTCATGGCCGCGTGGAATGGGAAGGCGTCCGCCGATAACGAGCAGAACGTGATTACAATCGCGACACCGTCCGGTGAGATGAGTTTCAAGCAAATTGCGGGCTGGGTGGCGCGGCGAATTGTTTGCTGGAAGCACGTGGGAGATGAAGTGGCGCTTGGCGAACGCGTGGGCATGATTCGCTTTGGCTCGCGCGTGGATGTATGGCTTCCGGCGAGCGCCGAAATTCTCATTAAACGGGGGCAGCACGTGGCCGGAGGAGCCACGCAAATCGCACGATGGCCATCGACGAAATAAAATCGCTGGATTTTGAGGCAGACGAGCCGCCTTCGGCGCGCGACAGCCGATTGCGCCGCGGCGCGTATATGCTGCCGAGTTTGTTCACCGTCCTCAATTTGCTCTGCGGCTACTACGCCGTCTTGGAGACTTTTCGCGGCGGCGCGGGCGACATGGACAATGCGGCAAAAGCAATTGGTGCCGCCATTGTGTTCGATTCACTCGATGGCAGAGTTGCGCGGCTGATGCATGCGAACTCTGAATTCGGCAAGCAGTTCGATTCGCTCGCGGATGTCGTGAGCTTCGGAGTCGCCCCGGCCTTTCTCGCTTTCGGCTGGGGCGTCAAGGGTGTGGTTACCGGCGAGTCGTTTTTCGCACCATACGTTGTGCAGCTCGGATGGCTGGCCAGCTTCGTGTTCGTGATTTTCTGCGCGTGGCGCCTGGCCCGGTTCAATATCGGAATGGCCGGCGGTTCAAAATATTTTGTGGGCCTGCCGACTCCCGCGGGCGCCGGCGCCATCGCCGCCGTCGTCCATGCCATGTGGAATCCGATCGAGGATTGGCGCAAGTCGCTTGTCTGGGTGCTGCTGGTGTTTCTCCTCGGATTTTTGATGGCCAGCAAGGTGCGCTACTACAATTTCAAAGGCGTCAACTGGGACCGGCGCAGAACCTCGCTTGCGGTCGTGGCCATGGCTCTGATTGTCGCGGCGATTTTCCGTTATTCGGAGACCACGCTTCTGCTCATCGCCACCGTCTACGTCCTGCACGGAATCGTGATCGAGGGATTGCGCAAGCTGCGCCACCGGATCGCCTCGCATCCCGCTTGAACATGTCCCGCGAAAATCCCCGCCATCGGATAGCGATTGTCGGCGCATCGTCGTTGCGTGGAAAAGAATTGAAGGAAGTCATCGAAGACCGTAATTTTCCGGCCTCGGACATCGTTCTGCTGGATACCAGCGTCCCGGTGGGAACATTGGCGGAGGCCGCGGGCGAACCAACCTTTATCAAGCCCATGGACCGCGAGAGCTTCGATGGTTTGCATTTCGTTTTCTTCGCGGGCAGCGCGGACGAAGCGCGCGACAATTGGAAGCTAGCCCATGGCGCGGGCGCGACGATTATCGACATGACCGGCGCATTGGATGCCGCGGCGCACGCCGCCCCGTGGATCCCTGAACTGGACACGCTCCTCGCCCCGCCTGAATACAAAGCCGGCAAATCCCAGGGCAGCGGAATTTTTTCTTCTCCGGCCCCCGCAGTCATAATTGCTTGTACGCTCGCGGCGGCTCTGAAGAAGTTTTCGCCGGCGCGGTTGGCAATGTTGTTTTTTCCGCCAGTATCCGAGCGCGGCCAGTTGGGCGTTGAGGAGCTTGAAAAGCAAACCGCTGATTTACTGCTGTTTCGTCCCATCACGCAGGTGATTTTCGATACGCAAGTCGCGTTTAATCTGTTGGCCGGATACGGTGAGGCGAGCCGTCCGACTTTCGCGGAAATGCGTGGCGCCATAGCCAAAGGCATTTCCGCATATCTTGGCGGGCGAATCGCGGTTCCGGCTGTGCAATTGCTTCAGGCGCCCATTTTTTATGGATACGCCTTCGCGGCCTACGCGGAGTTCGCGGAAAAATGCGAACCGTCGAAACTCGACAGTACGCTCGCCGCGGCTGGCATTCACCTGGTTGGCGAGGACGAGCCAAAGCCAACGAATGTCAGCGTGGCGGGCGAGGCAAAAATTCATCTGGCGCGTGCGGAACGCGACGAAAATGTGAGCGGTGGCAGCTGGCTCTGGGGAGTGACCGACAATTTGCAGCTTGCCGCAGCCAACGCCGTGCGTATCGCGGAGGAGTTGCTTGCTCCTAAGGTTTGACTTGCGGCGCGTGCTCTTTGCGGCGTCCGTCTCCGTGCTCGCCTTGGCAGGCGGGTGTGGCTATCACGTCGCGGGTCGCGCAGCCCATTTGCCGTCAAACTGGCATACCATCGCCGTCCCCGCATTTGTAAATCGCACGCCCACATACCGCATCGAGCAGCGCGTCACCGACGCCGTTGTACACGAACTTCTCGTCCGTACGAAATATCGCATCGTTCCGCGAGCGGACGGCGCCGACGCTGTCCTTCGCGGTGAAATCACCGATATCCAGGCGGTTCCGCTTCTCTTCGACGCCACCTCGGGCCACGTCACCACCATGCTCGTAACGCTGAAAATGAAGGTCAGGCTCGTCGATCAAGCCACCAAGAAAACCGTCTATCGCAACGACAATTTTGTCTTTCGCGACGAATACCAGATTTCGAACGACGTCAGCACATTTTTTCAAGAGGGCGATCCGGCCATGGACCGTATGTCACGCGCTTTCGCGGCCGATTTGGTCTCCGCGCTCTTGGAGGACTTCTGATGCCCCAGGCCACGCTCGACAATTTCTTGCAAACCATAGCCAAGGGCGAACCGGTTCCCGCGATTCTGCTCTTGGGAACCGACCCATATCTTCGCGACCGCTGCCGCAAGGCGCTCATCGAGAAATTCGTTCCCGAACCCGCGCGTGATTGGGCCGTGACGAAGCTTTCAGCCCCTGGCGGCGGCTGGGAAGAAATGCTGGAACGCGCGCAGACCGTCCCCATGCTTTCTCCGCATCAAGTTATTTTTCTCGATGGAATGGAAGCGCTCGAGCGCCTCGGCGACGAATCCAGTGAAGAAATTGCTGAAGCGCTCAAAGCCTACCTGAAAGATCCCGCGCCGTTTTCCATTGTCATTTTTGAGGCTGAAGCCCTCGACGGCCGCCGCTGGGTTTCGAAATTGCTCATGGCGAATACTCTCGTCGTGGAACTCTCCGCGGGTGCCGGGAATATGGCGGCGTTTGCATCGGACATGGCGCGCGAGATGGGCGCGGAAATCGATCCCGCCGCGACGGCGGAGCTCGTCGAAGCGGTGAATGGCGAACCGGCCAAGATTCGGCTCGAACTCCAAAAATTATCTCTTTACGCCGCCGGAAGGAAAATCGAAGCCGGTGACGTCGAAGCCCTGGTTGTTTCCGCGAGGAAATACACCGTCTGGAAGCTCACCGAAGTCCTCGCGGCCCGGGACCGTCGCGCCGCCATGGATTTTTTCGATTGCTTATTGCGCGAAGGCGAGCAGCCTGCCGGAATGGTTGGCGCTCTGGCATGGACGTACCGGAAATTGATCGAAGCAAGGGAATTGCCGCCCGGAACGAATCAATTTCAAGCGTCGCGTGACTTGGGCATGCGCGCTGAATCGGCGGGGATCGCGATGGCACAGGCGCGAAAGTTTGCTCGGGAGCAGCTGCTGGAGGGAATTGTCGCGCTTGCGGAAGCGGACAGCGCGTTGAAATCCGGTGGTCCGAACCCGCGCGCCACAATGGAATTCCTGATTGCGCGCCTCACGGCTGCGCCCGCCAACGCCAAGGCGACCGCCTAGGCTTTTTTCGCTTTACGCAGGCCGTTCAGCGCAATCGTCAGACGCGACTTGTAGCGGTTCGCGGTATTGCGGGGCAGCGAATGGTTCTTGACGGCGCGATCGAGTTCAGAAAATGTCTGCGGAACCATCTTCTCCGCCTTCGCAACGTCGCCCGCGGCGAGCGCGGCGCGATACTGCCGCATGGCCGTGCGAACGCGCGTGCGATTGGCGCGATTCGTGACCGTGCGATGCTCGGTCTGCCGCATATTCTTGAAAACTGACTTGGATCTTTTCTTTTGCTTTACAGCGGTGCCCGTAGGCATCAAGCGCTCCTTCAGAATTAGAGTCGAATAGCAAGAGTATCGGACGCGCCACCGATTGTCAATTTACGCTCTCTCGCCGTCTTTGACCTTATGCCCGTGACAGCCTAAGATGGCGGCGCGTCACAAGTGACGGTTTCGCGTGACTTTTTACCCCTCAACAGCATAGATTCGTTTGGTGATGCCAAGACTCCGGCAATCTTCGAATGCAGCGCGGCAACCTGCCTATCTGGTGCCGTTGGCGGTCGTGTGCCTCGTCACCCTGTTTTTTGCCTCGGCCACGCTCGCACAGAACCCGCGATCGTTGCGTCCTCAGGGATACGTCAACGATTTCGCGCACGTCCTCGCGCCCGATTCCAAGAACGCGATTGAGGCCCTTTGCCAGGAAGTGGACCACAAGGCGCAGGCCCAGATCGCCGTCGTCACCGTACGTTCCCTGGAGGGCGAATCCATCGAGAACTACTCCATCAACCTGGCCACGCATTGGGGAATCGGCCCCAAGCAAAAAGACCGCGGAGTCCTTATCCTGCTTGCCCCGAACGAACACAAATACCGGATTGAAGTTGGCTACGGCCTGGAACCTATTCTGCCCGATGGGCTCGTGGGAATCTTTGGCCGTGAAGCGCAGCCGCAGCTCAGAATTCGAAACTACAGCGGCGCGGTTCTGCTGCTGACCGAGCGCATCGCCGCCGTGATTGCGAAGGATCGCGGCGTAACCCTGGAATCCCTGAGCCAGGAATCGCAGAGCAATCCCATGGGCGCCGAAACTCCTCCTCCACCCTTGACCGCCAGAAACATCGTGGTTCCGATACTGTCAATGTTGATGTTATTGTTCTTCCCGCTCCTCGGCTTGCTCATGCGCATGCGCGCGGGACGCAAATATGGCCGACGCGGCCACGGCGTATGGTGGGCGGGCGCTCCGTGGTACCTCGGGGGTGGTAGTTGGGGCGGTGGCTCCTGGGGCGGCGGGGGATTTGGAGGCGGCGGCGGGTTCGGCGGTTTTGGCGGCGGCTCGTTCGGCGGCGGCGGTGCCAGTGGCAGTTGGTGACTCTTCTTGCAGTCTGCGGGTGGCTAATGGCGGAGGCAGTTGATGAACGTTTTCGGCAGGGCACGGCTTCAGCCGTGCCGGAGGAGGACACAAATTCAGGGGTTTCAACCCCTGAGGCCAGTCATGCGTCGTTCCACTCCGCTCGGGTGGTGATAACTGGTCTCCGAGAGTGTTTCATGCGGCTTCGACAGGCAATGGGGCCTAGTTCGGTTTAGCGTTCCAGGCAGAAAGCGGCGGTGCGATGGAAGAATTGCTGCAACAGTTGAAGGAGAAGCTGCAACACGCGGCGGGCCCGAATTTGAAGGCCATCGTCCTCTATGGCTCCGCCGTCACGGGCGAATACCGCAAGCAGCACTCGGATATCAACATCCTCTGCATCCTCGAACGCACCGGTACTCCGGAACTCGAAGCGCTTCACGAGACGGTCGCCTGGTGGAAACGAAAAGGGTTCGACGCGCCGCAGGTGTTCACTCAAGAGGAGTTGCGCGCCTCCGCCGATATTTTTGCCATCGAACTGCTCGACATGAAGACGAATCACAGAATGATCTACGGCGAGGATTTTTTCTCCATGCTCAACGTCCCCACCAATCTGCACAAATTGCAGGTGGAACGCGAGCTGCGCACCAATATGGTGCGCCTGCGTCACGGTATTTTGTCCGTGCCGCCCAGGGACCGCGTGGTTGTGAGCCTGATGGACGCGTCAGTATCGGCATTCGTCACTTTGTTTCGCCACGCGCTGCTGGCCTTTGGCGAGCCTGCCGCTGCTTCGAAGCGCGAAGTTGTCGACCGCGCTGCGGCGCTGGTGGGCAGCAAACCGGATGCTTTTCGCGCGATTCTCGACGTGCGCGAGGGCAAGCGAAAGCCCTCCGACGTGGACGCGCAGGAGACTTTGCGCGGGTTCGTCGAACTGGTCGAGCGCATGACCGACCTCGTCGACCGCCGCTTCGAGGGCACTTTCTAAGACTCACGGGCGTCCGGAAGATTTGGCGCCGTGCGTGATTTTCGCGGAGGATCAAAATGAAAAAGGGCTGGGCGGTTCTGGGCGTCATCGTCCTGATCATCGTTATCGTCGCGGGAATGTACGTCAGCGCGCGAAATCAAATGGTGCGCAAGAACGAAACGGTCAAGTCCGATTGGGCGCAGGTCGACGTCGTCCTCGAACGCCGCGCTGACCTGATCCCCAACCTCGTGGAAACCGTAAAAGGCATCGCTGCGCAGGAAGTCACTGTCTTTACCGCCGTCGCCAACGCGCGCGCCAACCTGATGAATGCCCAGACTCCGAAAGACAAGATCGCCGCCAACGGCCAGATTGACAACGCCCTCGTCAAAGTGCTCGCGCTCACCGAGAATTATCCGCAGCTTAAGTCCAACCAGAACTTTTTGCAGCTTCAGGACGAACTGGCTGGTTCTGAAAATCGCATCGCCGTCGAGCGGAAGCGTTACGACGACGCGATTCAGGACTACAACACATTCATCGGCACCTTCCCCAATAGCACTTTCGCGCGCTGGGCAGGCTTCCAGCGCAACGACGCCTACTTCGCCGCATCTCCCGCTGAGCGGGCCGTGCCAAAGGTCGCCTTTCCCGCTGCCAAGCCGTAAAGGCAGGGAATTGCGCGTAGATGAGGCTTATATCTAACTGATAATACACCATATAGATACGCGCGCCTTGACCGCGCCGCCCCTCTGCTGTAACGTACTTGTTTGGGCGCAAATCGAGGCGCCAAGGATCTACGCGCAACCTACCTAGATGAGACAAACCGTCAGGATGTCGGGGGGCATCGCCGATCTATTCGGCACCTACGACGAGAATCTCAAGCTCCTCGAATCGACTCTCCACGTAACCACGCAATTACGCGACAGCGACTTACAAATCGAAGGCGATCCGGCCGAGGTGAGCCGCGCCGCCAAGTTCCTGAACGACTATAATGAATTGATCCGCGAGGGGCGGAAAATCGAAAGCGCGGATGTGAAAGCGATGTTACGCATGGCCCATGAAGAGCCCAATTTCTCGATGCGCGGTGCGGTCGAACACCCGCGCCCGCGCGCCTTCGGCAAAAAGCCCATCGCCGCGAAAAGTTCCAACCAGCGCCGGTACATGGAAGCGCTTGAGCAGTACGACATGGTGTTCGCCATCGGCCCGGGCGGAACAGGGAAGACGTATCTCGCCGTCGCCATGGCGGCCTCCGCGCTCCTCACGAAGCAAGTCAATCGCATCATCCTTGTGCGTCCCGCTGTCGAAGCCGGCGAGCGCCTCGGTTTTTTGCCCGGCACATTGCAGGAGAAGGTCGATCCCTACATGCGGCCGCTTTACGACGCGCTCCACGACATGCTCGAAGCTGACAAACTCGAGCGCTTCCTCGAAAAGGACATCATCGAAGTCGCGCCGCTCGCGTTCATGCGCGGCCGCACGCTCAACGATTCATTCGTGATTCTCGACGAAGCGCAAAATACCACGAGCGAGCAGATGAAAATGTTCCTCACGCGCCTGGGCTTCAATTCCAAGGCCGTAATCACTGGTGATGTTACGCAGATCGATTTGCCGACGGAACGGCGTTCCGGCCTCGTCGAAGCCCTCGACGTCGTCGGCAAAATTGAGGGTATCGCCATCATCCATTTCGACGAACGCGATGTGGTGCGTCACAACCTGGTGCAGCGCATCATCAAGGCCTACGAAGAATACGACGGCGGGCAGCACGGCAATCGTGCCGCGGTCAACAATCATTCCCGCGAATCCGGCCGCCGCGGCAGCGCGGAGTAGTTCCCAGTCCATGGTTATCAACCGCCAGAGACGTGTATCTGTTGCTTCTCCTTCGCTGGAGCAATTCTTCGCTCGCATCGCGAGGCTCCTGCATATTTCCCCCGGCGCAGCCACTGTATGCCTGGTGACGAACGCGCAAATAACGCGCTGGAATCGCCTCTATCGCGGCAAAGCCAAGCCCACCGACGTCCTCTCGTTTCCATCAGAAGCCGTCGCAACAAAAAAGCGCGCAGTGCGGAATGGCTCTAAGCCAGCACGCGGCCTGCGCCATTCACCTTCGCGCAATGGTTCGTATTTGGGCGACATTGCCATCGCGCCCGCCGTAGCGCGTCGCAATGCGCAGCAGTCCGGCCGCGCATTCGACGAAGAAATGCGCGTTCTCATGCTTCATGGCCTTCTTCATTTATTGGGATACGATCACGAGAGCGACGCCGGCCAAATGGAACGTCTCGAGCTGCGTTTGCGCCGCCAACTGGGGATTCAATAATAAATGGGCTTGCTCTATTACACGATCGGAATCCTGGTGCTTGCCGCGGGCCTGATGGTCTTCGCCTATCTGGATCGCATTTACCGCCAACTGGGCCGCGTGGTCGTTGGCCCCGCGCACGTGAATCTCGACGCCTTCGTGGCCGAAATCGAGCCGCGCCTGAGGATCGCCCGTTTCCGTGCGGGCGGAACGTTTAACCTTCTTGCGCGTCTCTGGCTCGTCGTCGTCTCTGTACTGACGGCACGCGCCGTCATACTCTTCGCCGGCGAAACCTGGCAAATCGTCGCCGAGATGATCTTCTTCCTCGGCCTCGAAGTCATCGTGGGAATGCAATTTTTCCCCGCGCTGCTGCTCGCGCGAACCCGGGGCAAGTGGCTCATTCCGATTTTGCCCGTCATCCGCCTTTTCGCCTGGCTCGTTTGGCCGATTCAAGCCATCCTTGAATTCGCTATATCCCTGCTCCATATTTCCGACGAGCCCGATAGCGGTGCAGTTCCCGACGACCAGCACGCCATCGAAGCCATTGTGGACGCGGCCACGGAACAGGGCATCCTCGAGCAAGATGAAGCCCGCCTGATCGAGCAGGTCGTCGAGTTCAGCGACAAGCGCGTCAGGGAAGTGATGACTCCGCGCCCCGACGTCATCGCCATTCCCGCAAGCGCCAGCATCGAGCAATTGCGCCGTGTCCTGGTCGAAGCCAAACTTTCGCGCCTGCCCGTCTACGAAAACAATCTCGACGAAATTATCGGCATCGTGATCGCCCGCGATGTTCTGCAAGTGCCCGAAAGCGAATCGGCCCAGCGTATGGTGCGCGAACTCGTGCGCCCCGCGCTCTTTGTGCCCGAAGCCAAGATGGGCTCCAGCCTACTGAAAGAAATGCAGCGCAAAAGCCAGCAAATGGCCATTGTCATTGACGAATACGGCTCCATGGCCGGCGTGGTCACCGCGGAGGATCTGGTCGAGGAGATTGTCGGCGAAATTGGCGAAGAGGATCGCCAGCCCGTCCCGGACGTCATCCGCGAAAGTTCAGGCAGTATGGTTCTTCGCGGCAGTCTCGCGGTGGAAAAGCTGGAGGAGTTGTTTGGCATCCACTTGAATGACCGCGACGTGGAGTCCACGGCCGCGACAGTCGCCGGCCTGCTCAATCACATCGCCGGGCACGTTCCAGAGGCCGGCGAAAAACTCGATTATGATGGCTTGCAGTTCGAAGTCCTCGAGGCCAACCAGCGCAAAGTTCTGCGCCTCCGCGCCCGCCGCCAACCCGAAGCCCGCGTCGCCCTCCCTTAAACCGCAAACCGAACTTGACGCCTTGATATTTTCGCGCCTCGGGAGTAACTTTCAAATCCCATTTAGAAGCCAAATCAAACACCCGGGAAGTTATCTCGCGGAGGCGCGCCATGGCCATCGACGTCCGAATCAGCGTGAACGGCAAGGAACACGAAAGCAAAGTCGAGCCACGCCTGCTCCTGGTGCACTATCTCCGCGACACGCTGGGCCTTACGGGCACGCACATCGGCTGCGAGACCAGCCTTTGCGGCGCCTGCACCGTTCTCCTCGACGGCAAAGCCGTGAAATCCTGCACCATGCTCACCGCGCAGGCCGATGGCGCGGAAATCACAACCATCGAGGGCTTGGCTGGCACTTGGAAATCGAACGGCTCCAACAGCCACGGCCTGCATCCCATGCAGGAAGGCTTCTGGGAGAAGCACGGCTTGCAGTGCGGCTATTGCACTCCGGGAATGATTCTCACCGCGGTCGCCTTGCTCAACGAGAATCCCAAGCCCAGCGAGTCCGAAATTCGCGGCGCACTCAACGGCAATCTGTGCCGTTGCACAGGTTATCAGAACATTGTGGAAGCAATTCAATACGCAGCAACAAAAATGCAGGCTAAGGCCCGCTAGCAGCCCTTTGCGGGTGCCCCATCCTGAGCTGGTTTGGCGAAGGGTGGGGATTTTAGGGTCTTGAATAGAATTGTCAGCACGGAGGTCAACCATGGCGACGGCGGCAAAATACGTTGGCAGGCCGATGAAGCGCAAAGAAGACCCGCGCCTGATCCAAGGTCTGGCGCATTACGTCGATGACATTCAACTCGCGAACATGCACTACATGGCTGTTGTGCGCAGTCCGTACGCGCACGCCAAAATCCGCTCGGTGGATGTTTCAAAAGCGAAATCGGCCCCCGGCGTCGTCGCCGTAATCACGGGCGAAGACCTTCGCGGCGTCATCGGGCCCGTCCCTTGCGCGGCACAAATCCCGGACATGAAGCCCGCCGTTCGCAACGTCCTCGCCACCGACAAAGTGCGCTTCGTGGGCGAGCCTGTCGCCGTCGTCGTTGCAAACGACCGTTACGCCGCCCGCGATGCCGTCGACCTGGTCGAAGTCGATTACGAGCCCCTCACCGCTGTCGTTGATCCCGAGAAGGCCATCGCGAAAGGCTCGCCGAAGCTCTATGACAATTTTGCAGACAACGTCGCGTACCACTGGGAACTCGAGGGCGGCGACGTCGCGGGCGCGTTCAAAAAGGCCGATAAAATCATCAAACAGCGCATGGTCAATCAACGCCTGATCCCGATGGCCATGGAGCCGCGCGGCGTCGTCGCCACTTTTGATCCCGGCGAGCCAAAATTAACGATCTGGACTTCCACGCAGATTCCGCATCTCGTTCGCACGCAGGTCGGCGCGATGCTCGGCTTTTCGGAAACCTCGATTCACCTCATCACCCCGGAAGTCGGCGGCGGCTTTGGCAGCAAATTGAACGTGTACGCGGAAGAAGCGCTCTGCGCGCATCTCGCGATGAAAATCGGCAAGCCGGTGAAATGGATCGAATCTCGCCGCGAAAATTTCCAGGCCACGATTCACGGGCGCGATTTCATCAATTACGTTGAACTCGCCGTCAAGCGTGATGGCACCATCCTAGGCGCGCGCTACAAGATCATCGCTGACCTGGGCGCTTATTATCAGCTTCTGACGCCGCTCATCCCCACACTGACTGCCTTGATGCTCTGCGGCAGCTACAAAATTCCCGCCGTCCGCATCGAAATCACCGGCGCGCTAACAAATAAAATGGCCACTGACGCGTATCGCGGCGCGGGCCGTCCCGAGGCCACGTATTTCATCGAACGCGCCATGGACATTGTTGCCGTCGAACTAGGCAAAGATCCGCTCGAAATTCGTCGCAAGAATTTCCCCTCGCCCAAGGATTTCCCCTACGCCACGCCCACCGGTCTGATTTACGACACGGCCGCCTACGAAAAGTGCATGGACACAGCGGCCAAGGCCTCCGGCTACGCGAAACTTCGCAAAGAGCAGGCTGCGGCGCGCAAAAATGGCAAGCTCGTCGGCATCGGCGTTTCCAGTTACGTCGAAATCTGCGCCATGGGTCCCTCCAGCGCCATGCCCGCTGGCGGCTGGGAAAGCGGCACGGTTCGCATTGAGCCAACCGGCAAAGTGAAGGTGCTCACCGGTTCGTCGCCGCACGGCCAGGGCCAGGAAACCAGCTTCGCGCAGATCGCCGCGGACATGCTCGGCATCGCGCCGGACGACGTCCTCATCGTGCACGGCGATACCAGCGAAGTGCCCTACGGTATTGGCACATTTGGCAGCCGCGCCACCGCGGTCGGCGGCACGGCCATGTACAAATCCCTCGAAAAGCTCCGCGACAAACTGTCAAAAATCGCGGCGCACATTTTGGGAGTTGCTCCCGAGAAAGTGGCCTTTGGCGATCGCAGAATTTACTCGAAAGCCGACCCGAAAAAATTCGTTAGCTTCAACGATCTTGTCAGCGCCGCTTACGTCGCCAAGACGCTTCCACCCGGCGTCGAGCCGGGTCTCGAAGCCACCACCTTCTTCGAGCCCACGAATTTCACGTTCCCGTTTGGCACGCACATTTGCGTCGTCGAAATCGACCGCGACACAGGTGACGTTAAACTCAAGAAGTACGTCGCCGTCGACGATTGCGGCAACGTCATCAATCCGTTGCTTGTCGAGGGTCAGGTCCACGGCGGAATCGTGCAGGCTATTGGCCAAGTTCTCTTCGAGGAAGCCGTCTACGACGCCGAGGGCCAGCTCATCACCGGCGAGCTCACCGATTACGCGCTGCCGCACGCTGCCGATTTGCCGCACATGGAAACTTCGCGCACCGTCACGCCCACGCCCGTGAATCCCATGGGCGTGAAAGGCGTCGGCGAAGCAGGCACAATCGGCGCCACTCCCTGTGTCGTCAACGCTGTCGTGGACGCGCTTGCGCCGCTCGGCATCACGCACGTTGATTTGCCCATCAAACGCGAACGCATCTGGAGCCTTTTGCAGAAATCCGCTCCACGCGTAAAAGCGAAATCCGGGAGGGCGCGATGATTCCATCCGAATTCGAATATCAAGCTCCGAAAACTCTCGACGAAGCCCTTCGCGCCCTGGGACGCCACGGTGACGAAGCAAAAATTCTCGCCGGAGGCCACAGCCTGTTGCCCATGATGAAGCTGCGTCTGGCCTCGCCGCGCTACGTCGTTGACATCGGCCGCATCCGCGGAATGGATTACATTCGCGAAGAGCGCGACAAAATCGCCATCGGCGCGCTGGTCACGCACGCGCAAGTCATCTCCTCGGAATTGCTGCGTGCGAAGTGCCCACTGCTCCCCGAAACTGCCTCGGAAATCGGTGACATGCAGGTGCGCAATCGCGGCACGATTGGCGGCAGCGTCGCACACGCCGATCCCGCCGCGGATTATCCTGCCTCCATCCTCGCGCTCGACGCTGAAATGGTCGTACAATCCAGTTCCGGCAAACGCACGATTCCCGCCGTCGACTTTTTCGTTGACCTGCTCACCACCCAAATCCGCCCCGGCGAAATCTTGACGGAAGTCCGCGTCCCCATAAAACGCGCGGGCGAGGGAGTTGCCTACAAGAAATTCCACCAGCCTGCGTCAGGATTCGCAATCGTCGGCGCCGCCGCGCGCGTCATTGCCGGCAAAGCCGGACAAATCGAAGACATCGCCGTCGGCATGACCGGCGTCGGCTCAAAAGCCTATCGTGCGACCGCCGTCGAGAAAGCGCTGCGCGGAAAAACTGCCAGCGAGTCTTTGATCGCCGACGCGTGCGCCAAGGCCGCGCAGGGCGTCGACCCGCTAGGCGATATTTTCGCTTCCGCCGAATATCGTCGCGAAATGGCGAGCGTCTTCGCGCGCAGGGCCATCACCAGCGCCCTCGAAAAAGCCATGGGACGCGCATCCGGGCCGTCCAAAGGCGCGGCGCAAGGCAAAACGAAGTGAAAGTGCAGGGAACTGCGTCGCTTCACGCGCCACGTCAGCAGGTTTGGGATCTTCTGAACGATCCCGAACGTCTCGCGAAATTGCTTCCGGGCGCGGAACGCCTCGAGCCCGACGGTCCTGATCGTTACAAAGTGCAGATGAAGTTCGGCATCGCCGCGTTCTCCGGCAAATTCCAAGGCTCGGTCGAACTTGCTGAGAAGAAGCCTCCCGAATCGCTGAAAATGCGCGTGGATGGCCGCGGCGCGCCCGGCTTCCTGAAAGGCGAAGGCACGCTCTCGCTGCGCGAAAAAAGCGGCGTCACGGAGGTGCATTACGAAGGCGAAGCGCAGGTCGGAGGGGTGATCGCATCAGTGGGCCAGCGCATGATCGAAGTCGCGTCGAAAAAAATCATCCAGCAATTCTTCGATGCTGCTGCGGCCGAATTAAAGGGATCGGCCGGAAGCAAGCGCTTCTAAATCCGAAACGACGCCTTTGTGCGTACTTTCATTGTTACGAAGAGGCTCTTTGTTGTCGGCAGCGTGTTGGACGCGGTAGGAATTCGAGTCGCGGCGGACGGCGTCGGCATCTACTCACTAGCGAGCTTTAGCTTTTATTTCAAACCTTGGAGGAGCGTGGTCATGAGAAAAGCAGGACTGTTGTGCAGTGCAATTGTGATGGTCGCGGGTCTGGCGATGGCGGCCCAAAAGCAGCAAACGTTCACCGGCGCGATCAGCGACAGCATGTGCGGCGCGAGCCACATGATGGACGGCAGCGCGAAGGATTGCACGCTGAAATGCGTCAAGGACGGCAGCAAATTCGTCCTCGTCGATCCTGCGGGGAAAGTGTATCAGTTGAGTGACCAGAAATCTCCAGAGGCGTTCGCCGGAGCCAACGTGGAAGTCACCGGAACGCTCACCGGCGACACCATCACTGTGAAGTCGATCACTGCCGCCAAGTAACGCCGTCGCGCAAGAATTTTTCTCTCGCGCAACCCGCATCTTCCAACGTATCTTGTGCGGGTCGGCAACGCTTGCACTCTGATTTCCGAGTGCGCCGTGTTGCCGGCCCGCATTTTTGCGTCAACACGATTTGGTTTAACAGAGGCCGGATGCTCAACGCGTTGCGCTATTACTGGATGGTCGCCAAGGGTTACCGCCTGCGTCCCTGGCGTAGTCCGTACTTGCAGTGGCGCATGGAGACTTTCTTCGGCGCCGAAGCAGATAACCTCGACGCGCGCAAGTTCCTGCATCTCATGTGGCGCGAGCGCGCCCGGATGAAAAGCTTCGCCGCCTGGGCCGCCGAACTTCGCCGCGCTCAAAAAAGCAATCCCCCCTTTTGAATCGGCGATGTAATAGATTTATCTTCCGCTAAAACACCTGCTCGTCCGCCGAAGGCCCATAAATCGACGGCACCGGCACGTCATTTAGCCGCAAATAAACGCCCAACTGCGCGCGATGATGAATCATGTGGTTCATCACAAAGCCGCGCAACACAGCGATTTTCGGCAGCGTGAAGATCGTTTTGCCGTTGGCGATCAGCGACCACGGCTTCATCAACTCTTCATCGCTCGCTCCAGCGAGCGCCGCGCGCCCCGCCGCCGCGCGCTTGTCGAATTCCTCCAGCAATTGCTTCCGCGACGTCATCACCAGCGCCACGTTCTTTGGATCCCCCTGACGAATCTCGATGGAATCCTGCAGAATCGTTTCCTTCGCCCAGCCGGGAAGTTCCGCTGTGTGTCCCGCCAGTCGTCCCATGGGCATGGATTTCTCGTGCGGCTTGTAGTCCGGCTTGCCCTCCGGGACGCGCTCCAGCACCTTCCGCGTGTTCGCTATTTCATGATCGAATTCCGGCAAAATTCCGTCTCGTATCGCCATTTTGTTCCTCCTCAATTTCGGAAATTCAAAGGGTTGCGGCCGCCTGCGCCGCTCGCCATAGGATGCGCGTAAGTCGCCCGGGATGCAATCCAGCGACGCGTTTGCAGCGCCGGCTCGTCATAAGATGCCACCGTTTCCACAGCCACCCTTCTGACAAATCCTCTCCACTGTGCTACGCTCTTTCAGAGGCAGCAGTTCGATGCCAGCGGCAGTGCAGCAGCAGAAGCAGAATGGCCCGCGCGTAACGCCCCCCAATTTGAAGCCACAAGCCAGCCCAATTTCAGCCATTTCTAATCGGTACAGTAAATTATTAGAAGTTCTCGTAACTTACACAAAACAAAAGACCGGACCCAATTCTAATCGGCACAAAAACGCTGTTTTGTCACGACGCGTTTTTGACGTTCTTGGAAGCGAAAAATGTCTGACCTGAAAATCCTCCAACGCTCCGAATCGCTCCACGAAGCTCGCTGGTGGGACATCGACGCCAGTGGCAAAGTGCATTGCTATCTCTGCCCGCGCCATTGCCATATCGGAGACGGACAAGCCGGCTTCTGTTTCATCCGCGTCAATCAAGGCGGAAAGCTTTACAGCCTCGGCTACGCATCGCCTGCCGCGATTCAAATTGATCCCATCGAGAAAAAGCCGCTCAATCATTTTCTGCCCGGCACGAAAGTTCTTTCCCTCGGCACCGCGGGATGCAACATGGGCTGCTTCTTCTGCCAGAATTGGGACATCTCGAAATCGCGGAGCGACCAGGTTCACTCCATGCATCTCGAACCCGCGCAAGTCGTCGAGCTCGCCATCCACCACGGCTACCCCTCGATTGCTTTCACGTATAACGAGCCCACCATCTGGGCCGAATACGTCATCGACATTTGCGGAGTCGCGCACCAGCGCGGCCTAAAGACCGTGATGGTGACGAACGGCTACATCACGCGCGAAGCCTTCCACGACGTTTACGATCACATTGACGCCGCCAATGTGGATTTGAAAGCCTTTACCGAGAATTTCTACGGCAAAGTTACGCTGACGCATCTCGAACCGGTCCTCGAAACGCTCTTGCGTCTGAAAAATGAAACGCATGTCTGGTTCGAGCTCACAAATTTAATGATTCCCACTCTCAACGACGACGAAACAGAAACGCGCAAACTCGCGGATTGGATTCTTGCGAATCTTGGCCCCGACGTACCTCTGCACTTCACCGCGTTTCATCCCGATTTCAAACTGCGCGATAAACCGCGCACGCCTCCCGAAACATTGCACCGCGCGCGCAAAATTGCTCTCGACGCAGGATTGCATTACGTCTACGAAGGAAATATTTTCAGCGACGCCGCGAATACTTCTTGTCCCCAATGCGGTGAACTTCTCGTCAAGCGTTCCTGGCACAATGTTTTGCAGAATCGCATCGTCAACGGCGCATGCCCCAAGTGCGGTCATCGCATCCCCGGAAACTGGGCCAGCCCGGACAATGCTGCGCCCGGCGCTTCGCATCGCAAGACCAAATCCGCCGCCGGCGCGAGCGACGACTTCGAAATCTTGAATTTGTAGGAGAGGAAAACAACCATTGGGTGTCATTCCGAGGAGCAAAGGCGACGAGCCTGCCTGCCGCAGGCAGGGAACCTGCTTTTGCCTTCGGAGGCTGCTTTACGAAAGGAGAAAATGCAATGAACAAACTCCGGGGAACCGTAATTGCGATTCTTGCGGCGGGCGCGTTGACCTGCGCGGCATTGGCGATGGCGCAATCGAGGGAACCCGCTCCCGCCGTCCCGCACGATCCGATGGTGTTTCAAGCGCCAAACGCAGTACGCATGATGGGCGTAAACGTCGTGCGACTGATCAACACAGCGGAGACGGAATACAAGAGCACACACAGCGGCTATGCCACATGGCCAGCACTCTACCGCTCGGGCATCATCGCGAAACACGAAAAGCAAGGCACGATGTTCGGTAACCTCAATCTCAGCGAGGGACCGGAAGTTGTCCCTGGCTGGACGCTCGCGATGCTCGTCGCCGCCGACGGTCAAAGTTACGAATTATCGCTGCACAATTTGGCGGACAAGTGTGGGTTTTCATTTTTCAGCGATGAGCGCGGCCTGATTTACGAAGGCAATGTAATTGGTTGTGAGGCGGCCCAAGCCATCCTCGTGCATCACTAAATCGCATCGCGATTGCCGATGGCTCATTTTGCAGAGCGCAGTAATTCGCCGGCCAGCGTCACAGCCTCGACGCTCGCAAGCCGCGAGCGTTGCTTCAGCGGCTCCCACGGCAAATCCGGAAATCCGCGGCGCGTCAATTCGCCGGGAAGATGCTCCAAAATACCGCGCGAATTCCGCGCGAACAATCCGCGAATCGCTTCAAATAGAATTTCGTTGTACGCGTCGAGCCACGCGTAATCCGCAAGCATGCGAATCACGCTTTCGCGCGCTGGCTGATCTTCAGTTGCGCCACAAACGAATTGAAGCAGCCGCGTTTCTTTATCAGCTCGCGAGCCTGCAAAGGTATTCAATGCCATCGCAGTAGACAGAAACAAACAGTGCAGCGCTCAATTATACGGTGAAGTGGGAAGCCGAAGAAAAGGATTACAGAATAGGCTCGCTGAGGAGCGCCGCGGCGTCAGCCTCGCTGATCACTCCGCGCTTGACGAGCAGTCGAACTAGCCTTTGGGCTGTATCCAGAGGCTGCTTTTGCTTCGTTGGCGCCGGGATCGATGCACGGGAGACATCGAAGCTAGGAGGCTTCACGGCAGTAAGTTCTGTCAACCAGGCGTCCAACGCACGCGCCCGCTCCGGCGGCATGTTGTCGAACGCAACGCCCATCCCCAGGCCCGACTGCGAGTACGTTACCGTGCCAAGGGCCTCGATCGCCATATTGTCTTTATGGAGACGCACGCGCACGCTCGATCCAACCGGCAAGGGCATCAACGTGTCCACGAAACAGCCGCCGGGACCAAGATCCGTGGTGCGCGTGGAAAAGCGCGTGCCTGAAATCAGTTCAATAACTTCGGCCGCGACCGTGATTTGATAGCGAATGCCGCCGCGGCGCTCCTCCGCTTCGTCAGTCGCTACGGCAAGCATCGTCTTAGGCAGCGTCTTAGTCAGGGACATCAAACAAGTCTCCTGTGAACGCAAAAATAAAGTCCGAGTGCTGCTCGCCAGAAGTGCAAGGGAACCGGCGGCAACACCTCAATTGTGCGGGCCGAACCGGGCACGCGCAAGAGGTTCACCGTCGAACAGTACGGAAACGGAACTGACCTTGCTACTGTACGAAGGAACAGGTGCTTCGCGGATTGATTCTGGCTGACCGTGCCCGCTGCGTTTGACTTGCGAGCGCCTCAACGGAGCAATTGTCCAAAGCCGCAAGCACGGCGCATTTATTCGCAGTTTTCGGGGAGTTGGCTCAGCTTTTGGATAGCTTCGGCGTTGCCTTTATCAGAGGCGGCCGTCAGCAGGATTCGCGCCTGCAAACAGCTCCGCGAAACTCCCTTGCCCTGCAGGTAGAGATCGGCGAGCGGAATCGCCGCGGCGGTATTTCCTTTCTCCAGTGACCGCCAGAACAATTCCGCAGCTTCGGCAGGATCGGCAGCGACGCTGCCAGTGCCGTTCAAATATTTTTGCGCTTGCTTAAATTCTGTCTGCCCCGCAGCTGCGAGAAGTCCCGTGGAACCGGCCGCCGGAGGGATCGCTTGCAGAGGCGGCGATACGGGAGGATTTTGAATGGCGGCGCCAGAACTTGCATTGGCGGGAGGTGCGCTCGGATGAAGCTGCGATCCAGGCGCTGCCGTGGAAGCGGAAGGCGGGGATGCCTGCGGAGGTTCTGTAGGCGCCGTAGATGGTTTCGCGGAAATTGCGCCGCCTGACGAAGATGGCGCGCTCGATGGCGGTGCCGCGATTTGCGTCGAAGGTTGCGAAGTTTGTTGCGACGGCTGTTGTGCAGATTGTTGTGAAGGCTGCTGCGACGGGGCGGGCGCATTTTGCGCTGGCTCGCCGGCCACGCTTCTGCCCATGTCTTCGATCCGCGCGCCAATTTCCTGGCGATGCGAACGGAGATACGGCACGCTTACAACCGACGCCGCTATAATCAGACAAATCACAACCACGGCGATCAACCCTTTGTGGCTATGCTCTTCCTCGGGAACCGATTGTCCGGAGATCCAGGGTGAACGCGAAAAAAGTTCTCGTGTATCTCGCGGCGGGAACAAAGGCCGCGGCGGCTCGCTGCGCGGAGGCGTCGCTGGAGTTCGCGTGGCCCTCGGCTTGTTCTCAGGAGCTTGGGCGGAAAGGTTAGGAGCAATTACCGCGGGAATTTCCGGAGACATTCCCGGGGGAAGTGGCATTGCCGGAGGGAGGTCGTCTGCAGACGAAGCGTCGCCGGCAGAAATATCGGCACGGCCAGTATCAGCAGGCGAAGTATCGGCAAGCGAAGCGACTGGTTCCTTGCGAGCCTCGGGTTGCAGCGCGAACGGCTCGGCTCGCTCTGCTTGCAGATTCGATTGAATCTCTGAATGCGAAACTGGCTCAATACTTGCTTGAACATCTGTTTGAACATCCTGCTGCACATCATCCGGCGCAGTTGGCGGGACATCATGCTGGACGTCTTCGGAAAGAAGTGGCTCAAGATTTTGCTGAAGCGTTTCTTGAATAACCGGCTGCGCAGCAGCCTCTGCAACCGGTTGCGCAACTGGCGGGACAACCGGCGGAACAGATGGCTCGGTGGCAACAGCAACATCCGGCTGGACATTCTGCTGAACATTCTGCAGAACATCACTCTGGACATCAGGCCGGACCTCCGGCGGTACATCGCGCTGAAGATCCTGCTGAATAACTGTCTGCGGAATAGCTGTTGACGAAACATCAGGTTGCGCCGCGAGCGGTTTGGCCGCCGGAATTGCGGGCTGGATAGCTTGTTGCGCGGGCGGCTCGACGGACTCGGTGAGCGATTCGGCGGCGACGAACGTTTCGGTTGCGAGTTCCTTGGGAATCGTCGCCACGGACAGCGCCGCGCGAGGGCTCTCGATGCGCTCGATGATCAGCGGAGCTTCTTCCGTTTCAGTTTCCGACGCGGTAATTTCTGCCTGGACGGCGGCAGCGATTTCACGCGCCGCCTCTGCTTCCGCGGTCTTCGTCACCCACTCGCGAATGATGCTGCGCGAATCGGCGGGAAGTCGGGTGAACGTGGTGCCGCCGGAATTTCCTTTTGGCCCCACCCACGCAATGCGCGCGCGCGCCGAAATGCGATATCCGGCGCTCAACGAAAACGAAACCTCGAGCTCGGTACCCTTCTCAACGCGGCCTACGGCTTGAAATCCCAGACCGTCTTCGCTGATATCCACGATCATGCCGCCATTTTCGGCGCCCATGTCGAAATATTCCGGCGAAAAAAGTTTTTGTCTTTCGTGTTGCCTGCGTTCGAATTCCACGCTATGGCTCTCGAGAAACGCTCTGAGTCTTGACGCAGCACCGCTGCGAGGCCGGGGGCTGGAAACTTCTTACATGTTCAATTATAGACAGTAGCGGCCCGCGCCGCAAACACAAATGAACTGTAGTTCGCTCCTGATTTCAATGTAAGGCACTCACAAATAATTGAAGCGAAAACGGTTAGTGGCGACTCTCGGCGAGCAGTTCAGCCAGATAGTTCTTCCACACGGCGGCGAGCGTGTGCGTTCCATGGCCGCGCGTTTCGCTGGTGATGGGCAGCAAGACGAAACGCCCGTGCGGTACTTTGTGAATCAGTTCCTCGTCGATGTGCAATTCGGGTGGATTGACAAAATCGTCGGCGGAATTTATCGCGAGCAGATGCGCCTGAATTTTTCCGAGATTGGGCGAGGGATTGTAGGTGCGCGAAGCATCGAACGCATACAGCAGATCGTTCGCGTCCACGCGCTTCAGCGCGCCATCGAGATAATGGTCAAGAAACGCATCAGCCGCGCCTGCCGTGGGATATTCCTTCTGCCAGTAAAGTGGCGTGCTGACCATCAGCAGTTCCACATCCAGCGCGGCGCGAAGCCCGTTGATTGGCTCGGTCTTGTAATTTCCGCCGTCCCACGCGGGATCGTCGCGGATGAGGTCCATGATCATTTTTCTGTCGATGCGATTGCGGCCCGCGATTTCAATTGGCAGGCACGCGAGGGGCATCAGCGCGTCCATGAATTTCGGATACGTCTCTCCCCAGAGCCATGTGTGCATGCAGCCCATTGATGTGCCCGTCACGAGACGCAAATGATTTACGTGCAGACCTTCGGTGACCAGATCGTATTCGCCCTTCACCATGTCCGCGTAATCGTAATGCGGAAACTTCGTGCGCATGCCGTCGCTCGGCTTGCTTGATTTTCCGTGGCCGATATCGTCGGGAAGAATAATGAAATGCTTCGACGAGTCAAGCAATTGCCCGGGACCGAAAAGCACGCCCGCGAATACGGGACGCAGGAACTGGTGTCCTGTGCCGCCGGTGCCATGCATGATGAGCACTGCGTTCGTCACGCGGCCGCTGGCATCGCGATGCGGAGTGCCCAGCGTGGTGTAATGCAAACGCAGTTCGGGCAGCGTCTCGCCATCGTTGAAATGAAAATTGTGGACTACGAAATCGCCCTCGTGCGTGGGCCACGTTTGCTGAGGTGAGGTCTGTGCGAAAATCGCGCCGGGATGCATCAGAGCGGCGGCGAATAGCATCCATGCGAAGCAAAAAATCCGGCTCTTCAATGTGGTTCTCCTATCCTTGGAGTTATAAAAACAACGCCTGGTGTTCCGCGCCATTGCATATCACGCGGGAGGCGTTTGTTCAATCGTGGAGTTTGCATTTTGCTCGAGCTTCGCATTGACATGGGGCAGCGTCCGGAATAGTCTTTCGCGACTTCCGCGCAGGCGCGAGGCGCGGGCGGCTAGAGCAATCAAAGCGTACCCAAATCTTTAAGGGGTTTAGGGGGGGAGAATGACGAAGCGCGGAATCGCAATTCTTGGAGTGGTCGTATTGATAGCGTGTGCGGCGCGGGGCGCGATGGCGCAAGATTCAGACGCTATGCCGGTGAATCCGACGGCGAAGTCCAGTACGACATTTGTGCGTTGCGGCAAGCTAATTGCAGACGCGGGCCAGCCGGCAGTTGACGGCGGCGACGTGATCATCACGGCCGGAAAAATCACGGCGGTTGGACGGAACTTGACGGCGCCGGCCGGAGCGCAGCAGCAGGACCTCTCGAAGTACACATGCATTCCCGGGCTGATTGACGCGCACATTCACATCTGGACGGGCCCGCGCGGAAAATATCCTTCGTTGCCGCTGGCGACGATTCGCGCTACAAAAGCGATGGCCTACGCGCTCGATTCGGGCATTGTGGCGGCGCGCGTGCTGGGCAGCGGCGGCTTTGTCGACGTGGCGCTCAAGGACGCGATCGAAGAGGGCACGATTCCCGGCCCGCATCTGATTCCGGCGGCGCACGCGATCTCCATTCCCGGCGGGCACGGCGATTTCTATAACTTTCCGCCTGATCTGACGCCCGAGAATTTCTACACGCCGGAAAACGGCTTTATCAATTCTCCGGCAGACGCCGAAGCTGCCGTTCACTGGCAGCTGAAATACGGCGCGCGCGTGATCAAGATTCTCGCGTCGGGCGGAGTGCTGTCGCCCCTTGATTCGCCGCTGGCGGAGCAGGTTTCTCCGGAGGAACTGAAAGTGATCGTCGAGCAAGCGCACGCCGCGCACGTGAAAGTGGCGGCGCACGACGAAAATCTACCGACGATCTGGGCGGCGCTGCACGCGGGCGTCGATTCCATCGAGCATGGCGCGGGCCTCGACAAGGACGCGGCAAACTACATGAAGGACCATGGCGTTTATTTGACGCCGACGCTTTATATTGCCAACAACATCGTCGAGAACGGGACGAAAATGCACATGGCGGATTATGCGATTCGCAAAGCGAATTTGATTTGGCAGGGCGAGTTGCAAGGATTCAAAACCGCCCTCAGCACCGGCGTGAAAATTGCCGCAGGCTCCGACCAAAGTTACGAGCCGGGGAAGGGAACTGTGCGCGACGAAATCATGACCGACGTGCGCTTTGGCGCCACGCCGCAGCAGGCGCTTTCGTTCGGCACGAAAGCCTCGGCGGATTTGCTGGGCCTGGATGATTTGGGAGCGATTGCCGTCGGCAAGGAGGGCGACATTGTCGCGACGGAAGGCAATCCGCTCGAGGATATTCACGCGCTCGAACGCGTTCGCGCCGTAATTTTCAAAGGCGAGCCCGTGCCGGCAGCGAATCGCTACTAGTCGGATTGCGCGCGTAACATGCGAACTGTGACACGGCGCAGCGAAGTCGTTGACACCGTGGACTGCTGCGCGCGATTTTCTGATTGGCGCATCGGCGGCTAATGAATACAGATAAGACACCTCGAAGGAAGCGCGCGTGGAAATGGGTGGTCGGCGGCTTCGCGTTGCTGCTGCTGGCGGCGTATTTCGTGCTGGCGCATTTCATGGGCGGGCCGCGCGACGTTTACGGATTTCTGCGCTACGCGCTGCCGGAGTGGCGTGAGGGCGATTTGCATGTGGGCGAGCGCGCGCCCGACGCGCACATTTATTCGCTCGATGGAAGCACCGCGTTTTACTTGCACGAGCGCATCGGCAATCGCCCGCTGGTTCTGATTTTCGGCAGCTACACTTGACCGCCCTTCCGCCGCGAGATTGGAAATCTCGTCAAGATTTACAACGACTACAAAGATCGCGCCGATTTTCTGACCGTGTACATTCGCGAAGCGCATCCGCAGGATGAATGGCAGATGAAGTCGAACGTCGATCAAAATATTTGCTACGTGCAGCCGCGGACGTTTCCGCAGCGCGTCGCCATCGCCAACGATTTCGTCACGCGCTTTCATTATCCGATTCCCATCGCGATAGATACGATGAACGATGCCGCTGATCATACTTATGGCGGCTGGCCGGAGCGAATCTACATCATCGATGAGTCGGGAAAGATCGTGTACCGCGGCGGGTTGGGGCCGTTCAATTACCATCCGGAAGAAGCGCGGGCCTGGCTGGCACGGCGCTTCCCGCAAACAGCATCCGCGTCACTCACGCCTTCACACGCCAGTCAGTAGTACTTGCTTTTGCGAGTCTGCGACAAATAATTTACGTTGAGCGTTCGAGGGCGGCGCGGTCCCAGTTTCCGAGGGATGCGGCCGCGTCGTAGGTGCTTACGCAAAAATCCATGAGAGCGTCGCGAGGAGACGCGCTTTTGCGCACGTCCTCGTATGGCAGGAAAAATTCCGATTGCTCCGCGCCGTAGAACGCCGCGGTGGGACGCACCGTTGCTTGTTTGAATCCGAGAGGTTCCGGAGCGGCGTAGGCGTAAAACGCGGCGTCGATGACGCCTTCGTTTCCGGGCCAGAATCCCACGCTGCTCACTTCATGCGAATAGGCCTCGCGCGACATGAAGTCCGCTCCGGGACGTTCCGGGGCGCGACGGCCAGAAAATCGCGTCACGGCTAAGTCGAAACTTCCCCAGAAGAAATGCACGGGGCTCGTTTTGCCGATAAACCGCGCGCGGAATTCCTGCAGGACCGCCTCTGTACTAACCAGCGCCCTCCAGAAGCGGTTGGCGTAATCCGGATCGTAGGAAGCGTGCACCGTGTCCTGGTCGAAGCGAATAGGATTTGGAATTTCCACAGGCATAGGCCAGATTTTCACGCGAATGTCGAGAGAAGCGAGCGCTTTCATAAACTCGCGATAAAACTCGGCAACCGAGCGCGGCTTCAATGCGATTTCGCGAGCCTGTTCGTCGCAAGTCTGGATTTCCAGAATGTGCCGGAGAAAATCAAATTGGATTTCGAACGCGCCTTTGCCGTAGGGAATCGCGGAAGTGGTGAGGCCGCGGCTGTTGACGTAGAGCGGAACGTTCCACCAATGATTGACGAGCGGCGTGAGCGCGAGGCGGACTTTGCCAGCCATTTGCGTCCACATATGCAAAGTGGCGCGTGTCGCTTCCCATTCCTTCACCGGCAATGCGGGCCAAAAAAGGTTCTCAGCATATTTTGGCGGCAGGTGCGGGGCGGGTTTGGGTTCGGGAGTCATGTCGTCAGGGCGTCATGCAAAACGTTCGCGCGTTGCTCGCGCACGAAAGCAGCGTCGCATGATTTTAGTCCAGCATGATTTCGTCGACGTAGCACCAGCGCCAATCTTCGCCGGGCTCGAAGGATCGAATGATCGGGTGCTTCGTGGCGTGGAAATGTTTTGTGGCGTGGCGATTTTTCGACGAATCGCAGCAGCCAACGTGCCCGCACGTCAGGCACAGGCGAAGATGCACCCACGTGTCGCCCATCAAAAGGCATTCCTTGCAGCCTTTGCCGCTGGGCGTGACTTTCTGAATTTCCTTAACGTGTGCACAGGTTTGACTCAACGTAAGGCCTCTGCGCGGATTTTACGCCTGTTGGCCGCAAAAAATCGAGCCGAACAATTCCGGATGACGGCAATATCTCGGAAAAAATAATAGTGAGACGCGGCAGGGATCGCGCCTCACCATTGGAGTCTAATCGACTGCGGGGATTCTCACGGTGTTTTGACAATTATGTTTGCGACATTGCGTTGTCTAAGCATGGAATTGAAAGCGGCGACGTCCTTCGACATAAGCTGCTGACCTTCGCCGCGATACTGCTCGGCCTGCTTGCTGAGTTCGTCAGCGACGGCGACTTGCTGCGTGGTGGGCGGGAAATCGGTGCCGCTCAGTTGGCGCGCGAGATACGCGAGTTTCTCGACGAGCATCGACTCCCAGCGCACATCGTCCTGTCCGCGTCCGGTAGTCTTGAGTTGCAACAGGTGGCCTTCAAAATCGGTGACCTTGTTATTTAACTCGGTGGCGGCATCGCGAATGGATTTCGAATTCGCGTCGTCTCCGAGCTGCGTCTCCAGTTGATTGAGTTGCGCGCGCGCGGATTCGAGTTGATTGACGGTATCCGCCATCGCGTTCAGTTCATCCTGGAGCTGCTTCACGAGTTTCGTTTGCGTTTGGATGTCGGCATCCGTGCCGGTAGAGTGTGGGTCCTTTAGAATCCGCAACTTCTGCGTGTATTCCTTTCCTCCGGCGAGCAGTTTCACCGTGTACGTCCCCGGCATTGCGAGGAGTCCAACAGGTTCCACGCCCGGAGCGGGACGCCAGCCCTCCGGACCAACGGTCACTTCCGGCGCGTAGAGCGGGCTCGTGCGCAGCCGGAACGGCGTGCCGGGATCGAAGCGCATATCCCACCAGACGCGGTTGACTCCGGCATTTTTTGTGCCGTCGAACGTGCGAACCGTCTTGCCGCTCGCGTCGGCGATTTCGATTTTCACGTTGTCCTTCGTTGCGGACTTCAAATAGTAGTTGATCACCGCGCCGAACGGCGGATTGTGCCCGGCTGTTGGATCGTAAGTTACGGACGCTGGTTCGGCGACATTGCGGAAACGATAAGCGTCACGCGGCGCAAAAAGATGCGCGTCGGATGCGCGCACTTCCGGCGTCATTTGTTGCAGCGGGGAGATGTCGTCCAGAATCCAGAAGCCGCGTCCGTAAGTCGCCAGCGCGAGGTCGTGGAAGCGCTCCTGCACCGCAATCCAGTAAACGGGGGCATGCGGCAAGCCCGACTGCAACGGCTGCCAGTTTGCGCCGTCGTCAAACGAAACGTAGAGCGCGTTCTCGGTGCCGAGGTACAGCAATCCCTTGCGCACAGGGTCTTCGCGAACGCAATGCGCGTAGCTCAAGGGGCTGTGCGGGATGCCGTTCGTGATTAACGTCCAGGTCTTGCCGTAATCGCTTGTTTTATAAACAAACGGGTCGCGATTGTTCATCTGGTGAAAATCGACGGTGATGTAAGCCTTGCCCGCGTCGTAACGCGACGCCTCGATGTTGCTTACCGTTCCCCACTCGGGCAGATTGGGAATATTACTGGTGACGTTTGTCCAATGCTTCCCGGCGTCGCGCGTGATTTGCACTAAGCCGTCATTCGTGCCCGCCCAGATCACGCCCGCCTGTTTCGGCGACTCGGCGATGGAAAAAACAACGCCGGCGTACTCGACGCCGATGTTATCGGGAGTGAGGCCGCCGGAGATTCCCATTTTACTTTTGTCATTGCGAGTCAAATCGGGGCTGATGACTTGCCAACTATTGCCGCCGTCCGTGGTCATGTGGACGTACTGGCTGCCTGTGTAAACCTTGTTGTGGTCTTCGGGCGAAATGGCGATGGGGAATTCCCAGTTGAAACGATATTTGACGTCAGCGGCGGGCGCTCCGTTGGTGGTCTCGGGCCAGACTTCCACTTGCCGCGCCTGGCGATTGGCGACGTTATCGACGATCACCGTCCCGCCGACGCTGCCCGAGCCAGTCCCGCTGTTCCAGACGATGTTGTTGTCGACGGGATCCACAGTTGCGAAACCGCTTTCGCCTCCTGCCAGCGAGCTCCACGCGCTCCGCGAAATGGGGCCGGGCCCGCGGCGTGGCCCGAAGCCACCAAATTGCAGGCTGTTGCTGGGTCCGCGATACGAGCCGCCGTCCTGTTTGTTGCCGTAGACGTTGTAGGGAATCTGATCGTCCACAGTGACGTGGTAAATCTGCGCGATGGGAAGTTGAATATGATCCCATGTACGCCCGTGGTTAATGGAAATGCTGACGCCGCCATCGTTCACAACGGCCATGCGATTTCCGTTTGTCGGATCAATCCACATCTCGTGATTGTCGCCGCCTGGCCCGGCGGGCATTTCCGTGAGCGTCCTGCCGCCGTCGAGCGTTCTCGAAAACGCGGCCGAGAAAAAATAAGCTTCGTTCTCGTTGTCCGGCGAAATCTCTTCGCGCGTGTAATAGTGCGTGCGTCCGCGGAGCTGGCGGTCGTAGCTGACAACTTGCCAGTTCGCGCCACCGTCGTCCGATACCCAAAGCTGGCCGCGCTGCGTCGGCTTGCCGTCCATTGGGACGCCGTCGCCGGTCTCGATGAGAGCGTAGACGCGATTGGAATCGCTGGGAGCCACGCGCACGGCGATTCGGCCCACCGGTGAATTGGGGAGTCCGTGTCCCTCGAGGCGCTTCCACGTGACGCCGCCGTCAGTCGATTTGAAAATTCCGCTCCCGGGCCCTCCGCTCGTGCGGCCCCAGGTGTGAATCACAAGTTGCCACATCCCCGCAAAGAGGACGCGGGAGTTGTTTGGATCCATGGCGAGATCGCCGCAGCCTGTATTCTCGTCGACGAAAAGCGTTTTCTCCCAAGTTTTTCCGCCGTCCGTGGTGCGAAACACTCCGCGCTCCGGTTGCGGGCCGTACGCTGTTCCCAGCGAGCATGCGAAAACGACATCCGGATTGCGCGGATCAATAATCACGTTCGCGATGCGGCCCGTGTTTTCGAGGCCTATGTGCGTCCACGTGCGGCCCGCGTCCATAGACTTATAAATACCGTCGCCGATGGAAATGTGGCTGCGAATGTACGGCTCTCCCGTTCCGGCCCACACGATATTCGGATCCGTGGCGGCGACGGCTATCGCGCCAACCGAGGAAACGTCCTGCGAATCAAAAATGGGATCCCAATGAATTCCGCCGTCGGTAGTCTTGAAGATTCCGCCGGACGCCGCGCCCACGTAATAAATATTCGGGTCGCCGGGCACACCCGCCACCGCGATCGTGCGGTTGCCCACTGGACCTATGTAACGGAACCGCAGTTGGCTGAATGGCGTGGAGTTGTTGCCTTGCGTTCTTTGCGCGAATAAAAAGCCGGCGCTGGAGAGCAGCGACACGACCGCGATCGATGCCAGCAAAGCGACTCGCCTTGACATGATTTGTCTTCCTCTTTGGAAATGAAGGGTGATTGGACGCGCGGATAATACTGCTTGCTTCTGAGGACACCGCCGGCGCTGCTGCGTGCCGGCGGGATCGACCATCTATGTCAGACCGCGCGCCCAGGCTCAGGACTGGCACAGTGGCCGGTGATCTGTTCGACGAAAATGCGGTAGAACACCGGAATCAAAGGGCGCTCTACGCCATTGACGATGGTTTTCGCGTAACCGGGTTCCCACCACATAACTTTCTGGTGCAATAGTTTGTATGCGAACACCTGCGCGTCGTGCCATTCAGGGGTGTCGGGGAGTTCCTCATAACGACCGAGGACGACGACACTCTTCCACTGTGTTGAGTTCGCCACCTCATCCGCTTCCACGCATACCAGCGGGTTGGCGCGCATCCACTCAATTTTCTGTCCAACGGTGGAGAAGCTGTAAATGTAGTGGGCGTCGTAGACAAAATAAATGGGAACGATATATGGCTGTGGGCCTTGCGTGCACGCTAATCTGCCGATGTGCGTTCGAGCCAGGAGGTCCAGACTTTCCTTCCGAGTCATTTCCTGGATCAACATGACGCTTTCCCGTGAATCCTATCGAACGATTCAGCCACGCACCGTCAAGACCGGGCACGGCGCGAGCGAAACCACTTTGTGCGCGACGGCCATTGGCAAGTGCGTGGCCGCCCCGTAAAGGCCGGTCGGCTTGTGCACTCCGAGGACAATCAACTCCGCTTTGCGTTGGGCCGCAACCTCCAGGATCTTTTCGGCTGGCGCGCCGTGTTCGACAACATAGTCCGGCACGCACCAGAGTTCGGCCTGCGGCGGCACCAGGTTCCGCAACATCCTCCCGGACGATGACGACAGTTCGGAGGGGTGAACCAAGTCGCCTGTTTTTGGCGCGTCAATCACATGCAACAGAGTCAAGTACGCCTGACATTCCTGTGCGAGCGAAATGGCATAGTTGGCCGCGGCCAGCGATTCGGGACCAAAATCTGTGGCCAGCAAAATTCGCGTAATCTCACCGCTAGTTTTCCTTATGGCAGGAGAGTGCGGCCCGACGGTTAACACGGGGCACGGCGCCTGGCGAAAAATTGATTCAGCCACGGAGCCTAGCAGGAATTTTCCGATTCCAGAGCGTCCGCGGGTCCCCATCACGATCAGATCAATGTCATGTTCCTGAATGGCGGCCTTAATGTTGGGCCAAAGATCTCCCTCATTGATCATGATTTCCGGTTGCATGCCCTCGAATGTGTGGACGAGTGCAAATTTCTCCTGCTGCGCTTCCATCTCGGCGATCTTCTCCAAGGCTCTCCAGTTTTCTGGCAGCGTTCCGGTGTTGGCCATTGGCGGCCGCACATGCAAAGCGTAGAGCTTCGCGCCATAGCGCTTGGCCAACTCGGCAGCATAGGGAGCTGCAATTTTGGCAGCGTCCGAAAAATCGGTGGTAAAGAGGATATTCTTGAACTGAACGTGAGTGCTCGCGGTGATCGGTTTCATTATCGGTTTCATCATTCACCTCCTACACGATCCCAGTTAGCTCCTCGACGTTCTTGCAGGCTGTGACGCACATCACGTCAAGCAGTGATGCCTGTCGCATGCGACGAGCCGTGCGCGAGGGTACGTTTAGTTCCTGTTCGGGGAGCGCGTGGCGCAAAGGCCAATTAGAATGCAGGGCTGGCAATTGGGGGGTTTAATGACTCGGAAATACATGCACGGAGCAATCGCGGTAGTTGCAGCAGGGTTGGGCGTTTCCTTGGTTTTGCGGGTTTATATTGTTCAGGAAATAGTCGCCGCGTTGTTTCTTTTCAGCCTCGCGTTCGCTGCTGTTGCGGTCTTTTGCTTCGCGCTTGTCCTGCTCGATTGGTTTAGCCAGGTCTTAGTCCACAACGTGCAAGGCGCGGTACGCGCGCGCGCCGCTTTGGCTCAGCCACTGCTTATTTTCCGCGAGTACGTGGAACGCAAATATTCTTTTGCTGTTCACCACCACTGGGGACATTAGACGTTAGACATTTGGCGCCTAAAGCCAAGCCGGTCCGCGGAAGAGATGAAAAGCTTTGCTCGTTCGAAATTTTGCCTGCGAATTGCCAGCGTGACCGCTATCACTCCGAACCGTGCCGCCAATCACAGTTTCGCTCTTGCAGGATGATGTATCAATGCGTCGTGAAGAGACGGAGGCTGCAAATGGAAGTCAGCCAAAAAGGCGACAGGCCCGAAAGTATGCGGCCAGCCTGCGGTCTGCGCCCAACAAACGTTGCATGGGGTGGGCGTTGTTTGGGTATGACCGTTGCAGGGATCTCTGCCACTTCTCTCCGAGCCGGCGACGATGCGCGGGGCCAGATTGAAGCGCCTTGTTGTTCGACGCACCGGCCCTCCAGGGCCGGATGCCTTCGCAATGCACTCGCCGGTTCGGACACCGATTTTGGGGGCATTCAAGTAAGGGGCAAAGATAACTTCGTGATCCATAGAATTTCAAAAGGAGATTAATAATGGCAAATCTGATTCCGCAAGACACTTTCTTCCAGGATCTCTTCGATTTCCGGCGGGATTTCGATCAGATCTTCAATCGTATCGTTCTTGGCAAGCCACTGCTCGGGGAACAATTCATTCCCAACAAGATGTTTGACTTCCTCCCGTCAATGGAGTCGTACCTCGACAAAGACGCCAAGAAGTTCGTCTGCCGCGTTTCGCTTCCTGGCATTGACGCCAAGGACGTGGAAATCCATACCAAGGACAACCTGCTGACCATCAAGGGTGAGAGGAAAATGGTTCGCACGTCCAAGGAAGTGATGGACGATGAAATCGTGTACGGCAAGTTCGAGCGCACGCTCACGCTTCCCGAGGGCGTTGTAGAAGACAAACTCACTGCCGAATATCACAACGGAATGCTGGAAATCACTGCGCCGGTAGCCGCGGCGGCGATGCCGCGCAAGGTGGAAATCAAAGTTGTGCCGATTTCCAAGCAGATCGCTGCGTGAAATTCGGAAAGTGAAAAATGGCTCGGGACGCTTGCCGTCCCGGGCCATTTTTTTTTTGCGCGCGACTTGCAGAGGTGTTGGCTCTTGCGGGAGAGTTTCGAAGGAGATTGTTTCGCGAAAGGCGATTGCGCGTAAACTTAAGTATTGGGAACCGGCCGAACTTGGGAGCCGGAAATGAACAAAACCGAGCGAATCCGAGCCTTTTTGAAAGCCCAACTGGGGATGTGGCTGACTCTCGGGGCCGCCTTCTGTAGTCTCGGGCTGGCCTGGTGGTTGCGAAGCCCTTCCAGTATCCACAATCCTCTGCTTTACAGTCAGCTTGAAATAACCAGCGGCATCCTCGCACTGACTTTCGCTGCGGCTGCTATTGTGCGGTTTCGTGGAACGAGCGAGCGCCTCCCGTTAATCCTTACATGCGGCTTCCTGATCATCGGGGCGACGCTGGTGAGCGCCAGTTTCGGTTTCCTGCATCTCTTTGGATTGAACCCTGGCTCGAGCCTTCCCGATCCGCTTCCCTGGGTTGTTGGCCGGACTCTGCTTGCGGTGCTGCTTGTAGCGTCTTTGGTGGTCGAGCGGCGCTTTCCCACTTCGCACAGCACCGGCCGCGAGATTGCCCTCGCCCTTCTGGTTGTGTTGCTGCTGACGTCGCTGCTCAGTGCTGCTCACAAACTATTGCCTGCTGAAATGACGCTTTCTCCGAATGGGATTTTCCCTCGCCCCGGTAATCTTGTTCCTGCGGGACTCTTCCTGGTGGCGGCCATCGGTTTTCATCGGCGCTTGCGGCAAAGCAGCTCGCCATTCGATTTTTCTTTGTATTTCAGTGCCGTATTGAATTTGGCCTGCTCTCTAGCTGCCAGCGAGTCGGATTTCAGGCTCGACAGGCCTTTCGTTTTGGCGGAAGCCTTCCAGTTGGCGAGTTACGGAGTACTGGTCGGCGGCGCTCTTCTTGACAACGTCCGCTTACTCGAGGAAGTGCGCCATCTGGCCGTGAGTGACTCTCTGACGGGACTCGCAAATTACCGGCGCCTCCTGGACGCATTGGAGAGCGAAATCCAGCGTTCAGGCCGCACGGGAAGGCGTTTTGCCCTTATCTTGTTCGATCTCGACAGGTTGAAAAAACTCAACGACCGGTATGGGCACTTGGTTGGCAGCCGTGCACTCTGCCGAGTCGCCGACGTGCTTCGCGTTCACTGCCGCGCCATCGACACGGCGGCGCGTTATGGAGGCGATGAGTTCGCTCTTGTCTTGCCGGAAACGGATATAGCCGCGGCCCGCGAAGTGGCGAATCGCATCTGCGAACGCGTGACCAGCGACGAGAAGGAACCTTCCATCTCCGTGAGCGCCGGCGTTGCGGTCTATCCTGATGACGGTCCGTCCGTCGAAACGCTTTTCGAGGTGGCTGACCGTGAGCTTTACGACTCGAAGCGCCGTGTTCGGATTCCGCGGAACGCGTCCTCGTAGGCTGATGCATCCGCATCGGCCCGCAATACGTCATTCACTCGTACCGCAGCCACTCGATCCAGATAAGCGAACGGATTGTGGCACGGGCGCCAGCGCAGTTGCTTGCAAGCTTCACTTGAAAATTCATTGTGTAGAGCGTATCGTTTCGCTCCGCAACTTTAATTCGCAGCTCTATTTAAGCGCCCAGTCGCGATTGCTGAATTTGTGGCCCGGGCCCCCGGTTAAAGGTGGAACTTATGAAAAGGTTCGTTCTCATTCTTGCTGTTGCATGCTTTTCTCTTGCCGCTTGGGGGGCGCAAAACCCGGACGTCGCTCGCTGGGAGCACGAGGCCCAGAACGTCACCATCATCCGCGATAACTGGGGGATCGCGCACGTCTACGGGAAAACGGACGCGGACGCCGTCTTTGGCATGGAATACGCGCAGGCGGAGGACGACTTCAATCGCGTCGAGACAAATTACATCAATGGAATGGGGCGGCTGGCGGAGACGGAAGGGAAGTCCGCAATTTACCAGGATCTGCGGATGAAGCTCTTCATCGACCCCGAAACGTTGAAGAAGCAGTACGCGGAGAGTCCGGCGTGGCTGAAAACGCTGATGAACGCGTTCGCCGACGGCTTGAACTACTACCTTTACAAGCATCCTGAGGTGAAACCGAAGGTCATTAAAAGATTCGAGCCATGGATGGCGCTCAGCTTTACGGAAGGGAGCATCGGTGGCGACATCGAACGCGTGAACCTGACGCATCTCGCGGCGTTCTATGGCCATGAGTTGGTCGTGCAGGCGATGCCTGCAGACCCGGATGCAATTCCTGAGCCGACTGGCTCAAACGGCATGGCCATCGCGCCGTCGAACACAACTGATCACCACGCGCTGCTGCTGATCAATCCGCACACGTCATTTTATTTCCGCTCCGAGCTGCAAATGGTCAGCGAACAGGGCCTCGATGCCTACGGCGCTGTTACCTGGGGGCAATTTTTCATTTACCAGGGGTTTAACCCGCACGTCGGCTGGATGCACACCTCGAGCGGTGTGGACGCAGTCGACGAATATCTGGAAACGGTCGAGAAGAAAAACGGCCGCTATTATTACAAGTACGGGAACAAGGAGCTTCCGGTCAAAGTGAAAGAGATCACTGTGCCATACATCACCGATCACGGCATGGCGGAAAAAAAATTCACCGCGTATTACACGGAGCACGGGCCGGTCATTGGCAAGGAAAAGGGGGGCGAGGAAGCGGGCGGCGAGCAGAACGGGAAGTGGGTGACCATCCGGCTGATGCAGAGGCCCATTACAGCGCTCGTTCAGTCCTACACGCGCACCAAGGCTACGGACTTCAAGTCTTTCCTCCAAACAATGGAACTGCGCGCGGACTCGTCGAATAACACCATCTTCGCTGATTCCGACGGCGACATCGCGTATTACCAGGCCAACTTCATTCCTAAACGCGACAACAGTTTCGATTTTACCAAGCCGGTGGACGGCAGTAATCCCGCGACCGACTGGCACGGGTTGTTGACGCTCGACGAGACTCCGCACCTGCTGAATCCCAAGAGCGGCTGGATTTACAATTCGAACGACGCGCCGTGGAATGCGGCCGGGCCGGGCAGCCTGAAGAAGGCAGATTTTCCCGCGTATGTGGAGAAGGGCGGGGAATCAGCGCGCGGGCTCCACGCAGTGAGGGTTCTCGAGAACAAGAAGGATTTCACACTTGATTCGCTGATTGGCGCGGCGTTCGATAGTTATCTTCCGTGGTTTGCGAAGACGACGCCCGCGCTTATAAAAGCTTGGGATCAAGACCCTGACTCGGATCCACTAAAAGCGAAATTGGCGGAACAGATTGCGGTTCTGCGCAAATGGGATCTGCGCTGGGGAGTGGATTCGATCCCCACGTCCCTGGCCGTGTTTTGGGGCGAGGATATCGTGCGTCACGTGGGCCGCGACGCGAGAACCGCGGGCATCCCCGTGTACGATTACGTCGGCAGCAAAGTGCCCGCGGGACAACTATTGCAATCGCTTGCGGCCGCGTCTGACCGGCTGACTGCAGATTTCGGGACGTGGAAAACTCCGTGGGGCAACATCAATCGTTTTCAGCGCCTCGACGACGACATCTTTACGCACTTCGACGACTCCAAGCCGAGCATTCCTGTTGAATTCACTTCGTCGGAGTGGGGGTCGCTGGCATCTTTTGGCGCGCGCCCATATCCGAACACGAAGAAATGGTACGGCACCAGCGGAAACAGTTTCGTCGCCGTGGTTGAATTTGGGAAGACCGTGCGCGCCAGGGCTGTGACGGCGGGCGGCGAGAGCGGCAATCCGGCGTCTCCCCATTTCGATGATGAGGCCGAACGCTACGCCACCGGCAATCTGCGGGAAGTCTACTTCTACCGCTCGCAACTCAAGGGCCACACGGAGCGAACCTACCATCCGGGAAACTAGGATCCGTTCTTTTCGGGTGCCTGGACAGTCGGGCGCATTTGGGAGTCGATAACTTCATGAAGAAACTTTGTCTGGTCTGCGCAATCCTGCTGATGACGGTGCCGGCGAAGGCATCCGACCTCCAGAAAAAAATCGAGGCGCTGGCGGCGTCGTATCGAGGCCACGTAGCCCTGTATGCGAAAAATCTAACGACAGGGGAAACGGTTTCGCTCGACCCAGCGCGCCCGGTGCAGACAGCTTCGGTCATCAAGCTGCCGCTGATGCTGCAAGCCTTCGAGCAGGTGAAAGCGGGGAAATTGAAGCTCTCGGCGCCGGTGGTGCTGACGAAAGGTAACCAGGTTCCCGGCTCCGGCATTCTCAACTTGCTGGATCCGGGGCTCACGCTAACGCTGAAAGATACGATCACGCTGATGATGACGCTCAGCGACAACACCGCCACCAACATGGTCATCGACGTCGTCGGCCTCCCCCCGACCAATGAAATGCTGGCTCGCATGGGATTGCACAACACTTATTTCTACAAGAAAGTTTTCAAGCCGGCCGAAGGTCCCATGCCGCCCGATCAGAAGCAGTTCGGTTTGGGTAAGACGACCGCGGAGGAAATGGCGAAAGTCATGGAGAGCATCTACCGCTGCGACATGGGCGACCGCGGACTTTGTCTTCAAATGATCACCATCATGCGCAACCAGCAATACCGCGACATGCTGCCGCGCTACCTGGAAAGAGCCGACGCCAGCGAAGACCTTTCGGCGATTGCCGACAAGATCGGTGCCCTCGACGATGTGCGCAACGATGTCGCGCTGGTCTACACGCAACGCGGCCCCGTCATCATTTCCATTTTCACGTATGACAACGCGGATAAATCCTGGACTCCCGAAAATAAGGCTGAAATTTTGATTGGGCGGCTGGCACAGGTCATTGTGAACACATGGTCGCCTGAGGGGCTGGCCGCGAAAGTGACGGACCCGGTCGGAATGCCAGTGGAGAAATAGGCCATAGTTGGAAACTATTTGCTTTCACTTCGAATGATCACGATAGGGAGGCATTGAATGAATATTTTAGCGGCCATCAAACGCGAGGAACGAAAACTTGAAAAACAGTTGGGCAGGTTGCAGAACGAATTGGACGGAGTGAGAGCCGCAGCGAAGGCACTGGGGCGCTCGGCGGATCGCGAGCTAACCAGCGTCAAGAAACGCGTGTTGTCCGCGGCAGGGAGAGCCAAGATTTCCAAGGCCGCCAAGAAGCGCTGGGCCAAGGTGAAAGCGCAAGCGAAGAAAGCCGTGAGTTAGCATGAGTCACGCGGAGATGAGGAAAAGCGGGTCGCCTAGCTTGCCGGTGTAACGCGGGCGGTAGCGCTGCGTGTTGTAAAGCTTCTCAACGTCCACCGTGCGCGGGCCCAGCGCCGGATCGGGCAAGGGAGCATGCGCGTAACGTCCTTCGCGCACCGCGACCATTCTGCCGAACGTGTTTCCCGCGAAAAGGTCGAGCGCGAGATTCGCGAACGTCGTGGCCACTACCTGATCCACAGCGTCGGGGTCGCCACTGCGCAGGTCGTAGGTCAGATCGCTGGTCATGGTTTCTTCCCCGGTTCGCTGATGGAGAATTTCCGCGAGCGCGTGGCCGATATCGACTTTTTTGCGATGCCCGTACGCGTCAGCCTCGCCGAAATCTTCCACGTCGTGTCCCGTCCACACAGCGCCTTCCGAAGCAATCACGAATGAATAGTTACTGGGATTGCCGCGCTTGTCTTCCACCATCAGCCGTACCAGCAGATCGAGATCGAAAGGATATTCCGGAATCACGCAGCGGGCGGAAGTGACGTAGGCCGTGTACAGCGCCGTGAAGCCGGCATCGCGTCCAAAGATGCGGAAAATGCCGATGCGCTCGTGCGAGCCCAACGTGGTTCGCTGCCGCGACACCAGTTCTTTCGCGCGCGTGATGGCCGTCGAAAATCCCACGCAGTACTCCGTGCCGCGCACGTCGTTGTCCATCGTCTTGGGAATGGCGATTAACGGAAAGCCGGCGCGGTGCAGCGTGGTGGCAAAGCCCAGCGTGTCGTCGCCGCCGATGACGACCAAACAGCCAATTCCCAAGCGCTCGAGATTGCTAAGAACGATCGGCGTGAAATTGAAAGTCTCTCCGTCGTTGGACAGCCGCTCCAACTCAGAGGGCGAGAGATGTTTGGGCAGATTACTTTTCTTGATGCGCAGCGGATTCGTCCGCGATGTGTGCAGCACGGTTCCGCCGCTGCGGTCAATGGCGCGTGTGTTTTCGCGTGTCAGCGGCCGAACGTAGCGCGGATCGGATTCCTGAGAAGTGTCGAGGTGCGTAAGACCTTCCCATCCTCTCCGAATCCCTAGCACCGAGCGGTCCATCTCGCTCGCGCGATAGACCACCGACTTGATCACCGAGTTCAGCCCCGGCACATCTCCGCCGCCCGTCAGGACTCCGATCTTGCTCGCGCCTGCCATGAATCGGTTCGCCTCCAGCTCCGCAGGCAATCAGGATTTAGCACGCCGCCGCTAATGTCAATAGAGACGCCGAATTATATGGGCACCAGGAGTCTCCGGAGTAATGCCACTGTGCACGGACCAGATTGGACGGTGACCTCAATCGCTGTTTCCTTTGACTTTTCGGCGTGAACGTCGCCACAACGGCCGAGGTCACAGGCCGATGTGACCAGGGTCACTGCAAACCGTGAGCGTCAAATGCAAGCTGAGATGAAGTACGACTTGGAGGCAAACCATGGATTCGACAAACAGGCATCGCGGGCCCCGCTTGAGTGTAGAAGGGCTTACGCAGGCCGCGAAGGAGATGCGGGCGATTGCGTTAACCGACATCTATGCCGCAGGTTCAGGACATCCCGGCGGGTCTTTTTCCATTATGGACATCGCCGCTGCGATGTATCTGAACGTGTTGAACCATGATCCAAACATGCCGACGTGGCCGGAGCGCGACCGCGTTTTTTGGTCGGCGGGCCATAAAGCGCCGGCGCTCTATGTTGCGCTGGGCCGCGCCGGGTATTTTCCGCTGGAGGATACGGTGTCGCTGCGGCAATTGGGCTCGAAATTCGAAGGGCATCCCAACCGCTTAAAGCTGCCGGGCGTGGAAATTTCAAGCGGCTCACTCGGGCAGGGCCTGAGCATTGCCGTGGGAAGCGCGCTGGCGGCGAAGCGGCGGAAAGACCCCTATCGCGTGTACTGCATCATGGGCGACGGAGAGCATCAGGAGGGAAGCGTCTGGGAGGCTGTGATGGCCGCGGCGCACTATAAACTCGACAACCTGTGCGCCATTGTGGACCAGAACCGGCTGCAAATTGATGGTTGGGTGCAGAACGTGATGAATGTGGAACCGCTGGGATTGAAGTACGCCACGTTCGGTTGGAACGTGATTGAGATTGACGGCCACGACATGGGTGAAATCCTGGGCGCGTTTGACGCCGCGGCGGCTCACTGCGGCAATCCCACCATGATTCTCGCGGACACCGTAAAGGGCAAGGGCGTTTCGTTCATGGAGAACCAGGCATCGTGGCACGGAGCGGCGCCGAACCGGGAACAGTTCGATAAAGCGATGGCCGAATTGTCCACACCTGCTGTTCCGCAAGAGAGAATTGAGCGGATGCTGTCGCGCGCAAGAGAAGGAGCAGAAAACGCGGCGGTGGCGGCGCGAAAGCTGGTGCCGATGGCGGAGCGCAATTACTGGTGGAACGCTCGCGACACGATGAAAGTGGAAATGGACTCCACGCGAATGGGATTTGGGCGTGGACTGGAGACTGCCGGAGCGGACGAGCGCGTCTGCACGATTCAGGCCGATATTTCGGGGTCGATCCGTATCTCCGATTTCGCCGCGAAACATCCCGAGCGGCAAGAACGCGTCTTCAGCGTCGGAATTGCCGAGCAGAACATGATGGGAGTGGCGGCAGGCCTGGCGAAGGAAGGATTCATTCCGGTGACGGGCACGTACGGTGTGTTCGCGTCGGGCCGCGCGTGGGACCAGTTGCGAACGACGGTTTGCTACAACAATCTGAACGTGAAGATCGCGGGCGCGCACGGCGGGATATCGGTGGGGCCGGATGGCGCCACTCATCAGTCACTGGAGGAAATTTCGCTGATGACTGTTCTTCCTAATATGCATATGGTTGCGCCATGCGATTCCATGGAGACTGAGAAGGCCACGCGGCATTGCCTGCTGGAAGTGGACGGCCCTGTTTATCTGCGGTTCGCGCGCGAAGCGACGCCGCTGGTGACGGCGCCGGACACGCCTTATTGCTTCGGCGTTGCCAACGTCATCCGCTACCGAGCGCCACAACCGCGATTTATCGATGCATTTGAGACCGCCTTGTCCAGCGAATATCCGAACGAAAACGAAGACGCGACGATTGTGGCGTGCGGGCCCATGGTGCCTGAGGCGATGCGCGCAGCGTGGCTGTTGAAGGAAGACTTCGGAATCGAGACGCGCGTCATTAATATGCACACCATCAAGCCGCTAGACACAATGTCCTTGCTTGCGGCGGCAAGCGAGACGCAAATCGTTGTCACCGCAGAAGAGCATCAGAAAGGCGGATTCGGCAACCTGATCGCCGGGGCCATGCTGCGCGAACGGAGCGATTTCGCGCAGCCGTTATTGCTCGACATGATTGGGGTCGAGGACCGCTTTGGGTTTTCTGGGAAGCCGTGGGAGCTGATCCAAACCTTCGGGCTAACCGCTGAGCACATCGCCCAGCGCGTGCTGGATCTTTATGCGAAGAAAATGGACTTCAATTACTCGAAAGCCAAGGAGGGTGCGACGATGACGATGCTTGAGTGCAGCGCCTGCCATACACAAGTTCCGTTAGAAACGTACCTACGCGAACCCCTTGTGCCAGAGGATGAATCCTGCGTGGACTGCGAATCAAAATCGCAGGATGGCTGTGCCGCGTGCCGGCTGTGGTGGATGAAGGCGAATCCCGAGTTTACGTTTCGCTGCCGGGAATGCCGCGAAGTTGCGATGGCAAGTTAGCTCGGGCGCGGAACTGGCCCTGGGGGTATCACTGCGCGATGGGCAAAGTAAGAAAGTGGTAGCAATAGTGATTGGTTTCACCGCCCGTATCGTTCATCGCTCCATCAGGCCAGATCATCACAAGGTATTTTCCATACCGATGATGGAGTTACGACCGAGAGGGACGGCAAGGAATTGAAGTGGTGCCGAGGGGCAGAGTTGAACTGCCTACGCCGGCCTTTTCAGGGCCGCGCTCTACCGGTGAGCTACCTCGGCACGGGGATGAACAAAGATTGTACGGACGCGTTTCAAACGTGTCAATTCGGATTGAAGGTTCCTAAAGCGGCGTCACTTCACGGATTCGTCGAACTCCCGCATCCAGTCTTTCTTCTTTAGTACTTCGCGCGGACGCGAGCCATCCGGCGGGCCGACGATTCCATCTTTCTCCATCAAGTCAATCAGCCGCGCGGCGCGGCCGTAGCCGACGCGCAGCCGCCGCTGCAAAGTAGAAGTAGAAGCGCGGCCCATTTCGCAGACCACACGTATCGCATCCTGGTAGAGCGCGTCGTCAACTTCTTCGCCGCCATCCGCTCCGCCTTCAACGCTGCCCGCATTTTCGTCGCGCGGAGGCTTGAGTAATTCCTCGTTGTAAATCGCTTTGGCCTGGTCGCGCCAGAATTCGCAGACGGCAGCGACCTCCTGTTCGGTGACCAGCGGGCCGTGGATGCGATGAATGCGCGAAGAGCCCGCTGGCAAATAAAGCATGTCGCCGCGTCCGAGTAACGATTCCGCGCCGTTGGTGTCGAGAATCGTGCGTGAGTCCACTTTGCTGGCCACGCGGAAGGAAATGCGCGCCGGAAAATTCGCCTTGATCAAGCCGGTGATCACGTCGACCGAAGGCCGCTGCGTCGCCAATATCAAGTGGATGCCCACGGCGCGCGCCATTTGCGCCAGCCGCGTGATGGATTCCTCGACGTTGGTCGTATCGACCATCATCAAATCGGCGAGCTCGTCGATGACGATCACGATGTAGGGCAGGGGCTTGTGCTCGGTTTCCTCGACGTCGTCAAAGAGCGACATCGGCTGGCCCTTCTCAAATGTGCGGTTGTACTGGTCAATGTTGCGCACGCCGCGTTGCGCCAGCAGCTTCAAGCGCCGCTCCATTTCCTTCGTCGCGTTGCGCAACACGTTTGACGCAACCTTCGGATCCGTGACGACCGGCGTATACAAATGCGGAATGTCTTCGTAGAGTCCCAGCTCGATGCGCTTCGGATCGATCAGCACCACTTTCAGTTCGTCGGGCGTCGACTTGTAGAGCATGCCCATCAGCATCGAGTTGATGAACACGCTCTTGCCCGTGCCCGTTGCGCCCGCGATCAGCAAGTGCGGCATTTGCGCCAGATCCGCGGCGCGAATGTGGCCTACCAGATCCTTGCCCAGCGGCAGCGCCATCTTCGTCGAGGAATGCGAAAACTCCGGCGACTCGATCACTTCGCGCAGCGCAATCGTTTCGCGATGCGGATTCGGCACTTCGATTCCGACGGTCGATTTTCCCGGGATGCGCTCGATCAAAATCGATTCCGCTTTTAATGCGAGGCACAGATCGTCCGCGAGTCCGGTGATGCGGCTGTACTTGATTCCCGCTTCGGGTTTCAATTCAAACGTGGTGACCACGGGACCTGGATTGATTTGCGTCACGTGCCCGGCGACGTCGAATTCAGCGCACTTCTGCTCAATCGCGCGCGCGTATTCTTTCAGTTCGGGCTCGGTCATGCGTTCGCTACGCTCCGCGCCTCGCAGCAACGTCGGCGAGGGTAGCCGGTAGGTCATTTTGCCCTGGGCGATTTTCGGCTCAGAACCTGATTTCCGCGGTGCCTGCGCGGCTGTGGCTGGCTCGCTGAACGTAATCACAGGCGCGACGCGGCGCGTCTCGCCCTTCGCACGTTCCTCGTGTTCGTCTTCCGCGGCGATTTCTTCCGCGTCCCTGATCGTCGTCGCAACTTTGGTTTTCTGTTGGGCTGGTACCGCGGGCCTGCCGGCAATCTTGATTTCTTCGACGCGCTTGCGCAGCTTCTCCGACTCGCGCGCCTCGCGCCAGTCCTTCACGCGGTCAACCAGCGCCAGGATTCGCCTGCCCAGGAAGCCTTCGGCGCCCAATGGCCCGCGCATCCATTTCGCCGCGCCCGCAAAAGTGAATTGCGTGGTCAGCAGCAATGCCGCGAAAATGCACGCCAACGCCACGACGTTTGCGCCGATGGAATTAAACGCGGAGCGCAGAACGTGCGCCATCAGCTCGCCAAACATTCCGCCGGGTGGCAGCGCGCCGCGCACTTCGGGTACGCCCATCAAAGAAAGTTCGGCAGGCAGCGCGAAAATAAACAGCGCGCACCCAACCGTCTTCGCAATCGGTGCATTCACTTTTTGACTGCGAAACCGCCGAAACGCCAGCAGGAACAGTCCAACAGGGAAGAGAAACGCGGCGTAGCCGATGCCCTGAAAGAAAAGATCAGCGATGTGCGCGCCGACGGGCCCGATCCAGTTGTGCGACGGCCCGGCGGAAGGAGGCGCGGCCGCCACATTGAATGCCGCGTCCTGCGGGGAATAGGAAAGCAGGCTTAGCGCGAGCAACACAGCCAGCGTGATGCCCACAAATCCGGCCAGTTCGTTGATGCGGCGATTTTCGGTCAAAGCGAATATGCGCACAATTTCTCCTGGGCTGTGGGGGAAGGCCTCAGCATCGCACCGGGACGCGTGGGCGCTAGCGCGCGTGACCCATGTGGAAGAACAGCAACAGAATCACTATACCGAGCAGAATCCGGTAGTAAATGAATATTTTCAGCGTGCGTACTTGCAGATAACGCAGGAAGAAGGCGATCGCGATGATGCCCACCACCGCCGACACGGCAATGCTGATGAGAATCGTCGAGAGAGGGATCGGCAATGTTCCCGCGTGGTGCATTTTCATCAGCTTTGGCAGTTCGACCACGGCCGCGCCCGCGATGATGGGCGTCGAAAGCAGAAACGAAAAACGCGCCGCGGCTTCGCGCGTCAGCCCGCGGAAAAGCCCTGCGGTGATTGTCGCTCCGGAACGCGACACGCCCGGAAATAATGCGAATGTCTGTGCGATTCCGATGGCCATCGCGTCCGTAAAACTTACGCGCTCCATGGGACGGTCGAGCCGCCCTGCGTACTCGCCGTACCACATCACCAGCCCCACCACGATCATCGCCGCAGCGATTGCCAGAATGTACCAACCCTCTCCCTGTCGGTCTTCAATCTTGTGCTGAAACAGGAATCCCACCACGGCTCCCGGAATGGTGGCCGCGACGATATACCAGAACATCTTCCGCTGGTGCTCCACGTATTCATAACTCGCGTGCCGCGGATAATGCAGCCCGATTCCCGCCGCGATCAGCTGAATCCAGTCGCGCAGGAAATAAAGAGCTACCGCGATCAGCGTGCCGGTGTGCAGAGCCACGTCGAACGCCAGTCCCGGATCCGGCCATCCCGCCAGCCACGGAAACAAAATCAAATGCGCGGTCGAGCTGATCGGCAGAAATTCGGTGATGCCTTGAATGATCGCGAGAATAATCGCCTGATAGAGGTGCATCGGTGCTCAGTTCTCCTGGACAGCGGTTCCGGCGAGCGGCTTCGACATCGAGAACGCATCGAGCCCTCCGGGATAGTAGTTGCGAATCCGGCCGCGTGTACGATAGCCGTGCTTGTTCCAGAAGGCAATCGCGGCTTCGTTGTTGGTTGCCGTTTCCAGCCACACCTCGCGCGCGCCGCGTTTCCGCAAACGCGCCTCCGCGCGGCGGAGAAGGGAAGCGCCCAGGCCGGCCCGCCGGTGCAATTCGAGCACGTCAATCGTGACGATGTGTGCGTGGGGTATTTGTTGCGCGGTGATGACGAATCCAACGATCTTCTTGCGCGAAGTTTTCGTGCTGCTCTTGCTCCTGCCGCCGGTCCCGCGCCCGCGGATTTCCGCGACCAGGCATTCCGCGCCCGGCAGGGCTAGATACCAGCGCAGTTCGCCGCGAGAGTACGCAATGTCCGCCGGATAGCAGGCCTGGTCTATGGCGTAAATCGCATCAAAGTCCGTCGCGCGATATTCGCGAATCGAAAACCTCACGGTTCACAAATGATACCTGCGAACGGCCTCCCGCTGTAATCAATTGGAGTATCGCGCGCCCGTGGGCGTTCAGCCGCGCGCGGCCTTACGGTTGGCGTGGCGGGTTGTCCTGGTAGGAGAGCTGTGGCCGGCGCACTGCAGCACCCCAAGGTATTGGTTCCATGGACCCACGGCCTCGCGGTATTGGTGGGCCATAACCCTCGAGATTTGGTGCAGATGAGTTAAGTCGTGAGCCGCCCACGTCGCCAGCAGCTGTGACAGAGTAACTACTCCAAGGGCAGGATGCCGTCCACGCAGCTCGAGGTGCTCTTGCCGCAGATTTAATGCACGCAGTTCGGTGAGGTTTTCTGACCGCAAACGCGCAAATTCATCCAATAACTGTCCCAACGCCTTATCCTGGCTCGCTCGTACTTGTCCCCTGCGATCGAAGGGCTCAAACGTCCGACTCTCGCCAAATTGCAGCACCATCCTCGCTCGCGGCATCCAATCAGTGCGTTCGCCGTGAATCAGATGGCCGACGACATCGAACGCGCTCCAGGTGTTTTCACCTTCATTTCGGAACGTCCACGTTTCGGGTAAATCACGCAGAAGCACATTGAGAGCAGCGGGGGTGCGAGTGAGAAGCGATATCGTGTGCTGCAAGTTATGTTCCATCATGTTCCTCGGAGACTCTGATCGCATCTGTTCGGCATCGCACGCATCAGCAGCCAACTCTGGTTATGGCCTTCCGGCAACGGGCGGAGTTGTCACCTCTGTAACCATAAATGATGTGACGTTCAGATTGAAAAACGTACCAGCCTCAGACTTCGAGGATGACCGGCAAAATCATGGGCCGCTTCGAGGTTTTCTTGTTGAGGAAACGTTTCAAGTCCGTGCGGATCTTTTCCTTGATGACGCTCCAGTCCGTCTTTTCCTCGGAATTCGATTGCTCGACGGTCTTCACGATCACCTCGCGCGCCAGCGCCATCAATTCCTGCCCGTCGTCGGACGGCAAAAACCCGCGGCTGACAATCTCCGGAGGCGTTTCCATGCGCCCGCTGTGTTTGTTAATGGCGATGATCGGCACCACGATACCGTCTTCCGCCAAGTGGCGCCGGTCGCGAATCACAAACTCTTCGAGCTCTTCGAGCGATCCAGAATCAACGCACACGCGGCCCACGGTTACCGGCTCGCGACGGAACGCGCCGCCATCCGCCGTGAACTCTATCGGCTGCCCCGATTCGACCAGCAGGATTTGGCCCGACACGGAACCCACCTGATGCGCCAACGCCGCGTGTTGAAACAATTGCCGGTACTCGCCGTGAATCGGAACGAAAAATTTCGGCCGCACCAGATTCAGCAGCAGCTTCATTTCTTCCTGGCTGCCGTGGCCGGAGACGTGTATCGGCGCCGAGCGCCCGCTCTCGTAATAAACCAGCACGCGCCGCCGGAATAAATGATCAATCATCCGCGAGATCGCTTTTTCGTTTCCGGGAATGATGCGCGCCGACACGATGACCGTGTCGTTCTCCTCGATTGCCATCAGGCGATGATTGTCGACCGCGATGCGCGACAGCGCCGACATGGGCTCCGCCTGGCTTCCTGAAGCGAGAACCACGATTTTTTTCGGGTCGAACGACTTGATGTCCTGCGGGCGCACCACGGAGCCGTCCGGGATATTCAACTTGTTCATCGAGTGCGCGATTTCGATGTTGTTCACCATGCTGCGCCCGATGAAGCCGACTTTGCGCCCCTGTTCCGTCGCGATGTCGATCACTTGCTGGATGCGATGCACGGAGCTCGAGAAGCACGAAAGGATGACGCGCTGCGGCGCCGCGCGGAAAAGTTCTTCCAGGCGCGGACGGACGGCGCGTTCCGACGGCGTATAACCCGGCCGCTCCGCGTTCGTCGAATCGGCGAACAGCGCCAGTACGCCCTCCTGGCCGTAACGCGCGAAGCGATGCAAATCGAAAGGAATGCTGTCGACCGGCGTGGGATCGATTTTGAAATCGCCCGTGTGCAGCACAATCCCGAGCGGCGTGCGAATCGCCAGCGCCACGCATTCGATGGTGCTGTGCGTCACGTGGACGAATTCCGCTTGAAACGGCCCGAGCGTCACCGTCATCCCCGGAGCGATTTCGTGCAAGTCCGCGGATTCGAGCAGCCCGTGCTCTTCGAGTTTTTTGCGCACCAGCGCGAGCGTGAAGCGCGTTCCGTAAATCGGGCACTTCAGCTCCGGCAGCAGGTACGGCACGGCGCCGATGTGATCTTCGTGCGCGTGCGTCAAAATCAGCGCGCGCAATCCGGCGCGATTCTGTTTCAGGTAGGAAATGTCCGGAATCACAACGTCGACGCCCAGCAATTCCGTTTCGGGGAACATCAAGCCCGCGTCGATGGCGACAATATCCTCGCCATAGCGGAGGGCCATCATGTTCATTCCAAATTCGCCCAACCCGCCAAGCGGGATCATCCACAGGGAAGTTTTACTCAAGTGCGGTGTTTACGCCTCTTTTCTCGAAACGCTATGGTACCACAGCCCGCCGCGCATCGGCTCGCAGGCGGCAATTTCGACACACGAACCAACAGTTGGTTTGGAAAGCTTGCCGAGATACAATTCCTGCCAAACGGCCGGAACGCACTTACACCGTTCGGCTAATTGGGGGAAGTAGATGCGATTTCCTCGAACTGTAATTTCGGCATTCATCTTCTTCGCATGGACAACTCCCGGTTTCGGCTGCACGTGCGCTCCTGCATCGCCTCCGCCGTCGGCCAGTAATATGCGGGCGACTAACGAGCGAGATCGAGCGAAGTCGGAGGCGGAGCATGCCCAGGCCATTTTTGAGGGAACGGTCGTCAAATTGGAAATGAAATCCGATGCTATTGCACCTGTTCCTCCGAACGTAATGTCCATTACTCCGTCGGGGAAGGAGTTAATCGTAACGTTTCGCGCCATTCGTGTGTACCGAGGTTCGCAGGAAACAATTTTTGTAGTGGTCACTGGCATCGGATGCGGAGACTGCGGATTCGATTTTCAAGAAGGAGACTCATATCTCGTGTACGCGGGTGCCACTCCCTCGGGTCAACTTTTCACAAGCATCTGCTCCGGCACCACTCTCTTGGACGACGCAGGCCCGGAATTGCGATTCCTGCGCGGCGAACCGCTAGCACCCGAGGACATCGAAACTCCTCGCAATTATCCCAGCGAAATGATGCGCCGTCGGACCGGCACTTTGTGCGGCCACGTTTATGGCATGAGCCCCGCCGCCGCGAAGAACCTTTCGGTTTCGCTTTGGGAAATGCGTGGGAAACAGATTCAGCCCTGCATTGCCGTGCCCGCGGATACGAAACCGGACGGGTCATTCTGTGCTACCGGCGTCCCGCCGGGCAAATACCTCTTGGGCGCAGACGCCGGAGAGTTTTCTAAGACGAATACGCAATTTGTCGGCTATTATCCTGGCGTCAAAACCGCGTCAGAGGCCGCTCCTATCGAAATCAAAGCCGGCAGTAATATCAGTGCTCTCGAACTCCCTTTGCAGACACAAGCTCTGTACATGTTGCGAGGTCACGTTGTCACGTCCGATGGCAGCAAATTGCCGGCGGATGGTGTCGAGGTTGGTCTGGCTAGAGATGACCGAGACCCCGATCCTCTCTCCGAGCCTGATTCGCAGAGTGTCGGCGCGGATGGCTCTTTTTCATTCAACTTCGTTGCATCAGGTCAATACTACTTGGTCGCTTTCTTTGACCCAGACGACGCCGGAGAGACGGCTTCACAATGGAAAGCCTCGAAAATTGATATCACAGTTTTGGAAGATATGGCAGATATCGTGATTAAATTAATTCGGGTCAAGTAAACGGGTTTCCGAAAGCCCCACACCGTTCAGCTTTTCAGAGAGCAGACAACACTCATTGTTTCCAATACTATTCGAAGCGCAGCGCTTCGATCACGTCGAGTTGAGAGGCTTTCTGCGCCGGGTAATAGCCGAAGAAAAGCCCCACGAAGACGGCGAACGCCGCGGCGACCACAATCGCGAAAACGGGGATCTGCATAGTCCACTGGAGAGTGCTCGCGAGCAAATTCGATGCGAACACGCCGACGAACACGCCCGCCAGTCCGCCCAGCAGGCTGACGATCACGGCTTCGATCAAGAATTGCATTTGAATGTCGCGCTCTGTCGCGCCCACGGCCATGCGCACGCCGATTTCGCGCGTCCGCTCCGTCACGGAGACGAGCATGATGTTCATGATGCCGATTCCCCCGACCAGCAGCGCCACCGAAGCAATGCTCGCCAGCATCAGCGTAAACGTGTGGCTCGCCTGCTCTTGCGCTTCCAAAAATTGCGTCGGCGTTCGAATATTGAAATCATCCGGCTCGTTGGGACGCAAATGATGCCGCTGGCGCAGCACACGTTCCGCCAGATCCTGCGCCGGGCCAATCGCCTCCGGACTCGCTGCCGAACAGAAAATATCGTCTACCCAGTTGGTTCCGGAAATTTTCCGTTGCGCCGTCGTATACGGCATTCCGAGAGTGTCATCTTGATCCCAGCCGTAGGGCGTCATGCCCTTTGACGCCAGCACCCCGATCACCTTGAACGGAAGCCCCCCGATGCGAATACTCTTGCCCACAGGATCTTCGCCGGGACGGAAAAGCTGATCGACTACTGTTTTGCCGAGGATGGCCACTTGCGCCTGCGTGTCGACGTCGCGGTTCGTGAAATTCGCTCCCGAAACAATCGGCCAGTTGCGAATATCGAGGAAATTCGGTCCTGTTCCGCGGAAGTGCGTCCACCAGTTTTTATTTCCGTAGATCACCTGAACATGGCCGTCGGTATTCGGCGAACAGGCCTTCAACACCGGAATTTCCGCCGGCAGAGCGAGCGCGTCCTGATTGGTCAGCGATTTTGTGTTGTCGTTGCCTGTGCGTCTGCCGTTTATGCTCCGCCCGCCCGATTCCACCCACACCATGTTGTCGCCCAGCGCTGAAATCTGATCGCGAATCTGCTGCGAGCCGCCTTCGCCAATCGCCACCGTGCAAATCACCGCGCCAATGCCGATGGCGATACCCAGCATGGTCAGCGCACTGCGCATTTTATTGCGCGCCAGCACGCGCATGGTGATGTGCATCAAATCGGTGAGCCTGGTGCCGTGGTTCGCGCTTGGCGCGGAGTGTTTCGATGAGCTCAATGTCAAGATCTCCCGGGATGGTGAAGTTTATTCGAATCGTAAAGCTTCAATCGGATCGAGGCGCGACGCCTTCTGCGCCGGATAATAGCCGAAAAAAAGCCCCATGAAGAGGGCGAACCCCGCGGCCACCACAATGGCCACCATCGGAATCTGCATCGTCCAGTGCAGAGTCGAAGCCAGAACGCGCGACGCAAAAATGCCAAAGAAAACGCCCAACACTCCTCCCAGCAAGCTGACAATGATCGCTTCGATCAGGAACTGCATTTGGATGTCGCGCTCAGTGGCGCCCACGGCCATGCGTACGCCGATTTCCCGCGTTCGCTCCGTCACCGACACGAGCATGATGTTCATGATTCCGATTCCCCCGACCAGCAGCGCCACCGAAGCAATGCTCGCCAGCATCAGCGTAAATGTATGGCTCGCCTGCTCCTGCGCTTCCAAAAATTGCGTCGGCGTACGAATATTGAAATCATCCGGCTCTTTGGGACGCAAATGATGCCGCTGCCGCATCAAGCGGCCAATCTGCTCCTGCGCGGGATCGATCGCCTCCGGCGAAACAGCCGAACAGAAAATATCGTCCAGCCAGTTCTGCCCCGACACTTTGTGCTGTGCCGTGGTGTACGGCATCATCATCGTATCGTCTTGATCGCGTCCAAAACCAGACGCCCCTTTGCTCGCAAGAACTCCAATGACCTGAAAGGGAAGTCCGCCGACGCGAATCGTCTTTCCCACGGGATCCGTGGTGCTGAAGAGCCGATCCGCCACCGTTTTCCCGAGCACCGTCACCTGCGCGCGCGACACCACATCCTGTTCGGTGAACGGCGTGCCTTCCACCACCTGCCAATTGCGGATCGTCAAAAAACTCGGCGCGACTCCGTTATATTGCGTCGACCAATTCTGATTCCCGTAAACGACCTGCACGTGCCCGTCGACGTTGGGCGAGCAGGCTTTTATCAGGGGAGTCGACGCGGCAATCGCGTCCGAATCTCCGGTGGCCAGCGATTTTGTGCTGTCGTTTCCCGTGTGCGCGCCGTTGACGCTGCGCCCGCCGGCCTCCACCCACACCATGTTGTTGCCCAGCGACGAAATCTGGTCGCGAATCTGCTGTGAGCCGCCTTCGCCGATCGCCACCGTGCAGATCACCGCGCCGATGCCGATCGTGATGCCAAGCATCGTCAGGCCCGTGCGCATTTTGTTGCGGGCCAGCACGCGCAATGTGATGCGCGCCAGGTCGGCGAATGACGTGCTGTACGCGGAATCCTTCGGTGACGCCAACGGTGGAATCCTCTAGGAAGTTAGACGCGCAGCGTTGCCCTGCGGTTTTCGAATTTTACGGGCGCTGGGCTTGTCTCCACAGGGTTCGACCAGGGCTTGCCTGCGTGCCCTGACGAAGGAAGGAGGGATGAAGGGTCGGGCCGCGGCGTCCGACGTTTTGCTACTCAGTTTCTGCTGCCCGCGAAGAGCCGCGCAATCGCTACAAGCACCACCGCTCCCACGAACGCAGCCGCCAGGCTCCCAAAAAATCCAAACGCCGTGATTCCTAGCTTCGAAAAAATCCATCCGCCAATCAGCGCGCCCACCATTCCCAGGATCGTGTCGGCGAAACAGCCAAAGCCCCGCCCACGCGTCACCGTGCCCGTCAGCCACCCGGCGATCAGTCCGATGATGATCCATGCCAGCAACCCGTGGTCGTAATAAATAGCGCCCAGTCTGTGCGGTTCCATATGCCGCGGATTATCTCACATCACGCGCCCGGAAAAGCAAAACAAACGTCTCGGAGGCGCGGCATTCATCCAACCGGCGATCACTTTTTCAGTGAGCATCAAAAGCCATGTGCCGAGAATCAAAAATAAATTTTGCCCTCGGAGAATAAATGCAATCATTCGCGTGCGAATGCCGCTTCGAACGATGACAGATTGTCAGAAAACCACACTACGGGATTCACTGTATTTACAAGCCAAGAACCGCTTTGTAGGCTATCCGACATTCGCCTAACTATGGGGTGTTTGTGCGTGTGATGCGGAAGCGAATCCTGGTCGCCGACGATAACGAGCTGGTGCGAAAGCTTCTGCATATCATGCTTGAGCGTGATGCAGGATGGGAAGTTGCCGTAGCGCAGGACGGACGCGAGGCGATAGCAAAGGCGCAGGAATTTAAGCCCGACGTCGTGATTCTTGATTTCGCCATGCCCGATATGGACGGGTTGCAGATAGCGCGCCAGATCTCCAAACAGTTGCCTTCCGTGGGGATCCTCCTATTCACGATTCATGATTCCGCGGAAATGACTGTCGAGGCGCGGCGGGCCGGAGTTTCTCGCGTGTTGCCGAAAACAGCCGCTGGTCTGCCGTTGATTGCTGCGGTCGAAGAGCTGTTGGCAAACCAACGGGAAGCACCTCCACCAGAGTCCCGGGAGCCTGTGCCCGAAATTGTATCCGGGTCTGCACGCGAACCTGGACCCGAGCTTGTGCCTGAACTTGTAAATGACCCGACCACCGTGATCGCCGCCCCTCCCGTTGAGCCAAGCCGCGAAATGATGCAAGCCGAAGCGAGCGAAAGCGCATCCACTGGTTGTGATCCGGAGCGTCTGGAAGATGATTCTGCTAATTCCGCCACCGGAGCAACCTAAATCATTTCTCTCGCGTGGCTTTCGACTCCTGCCCAGCTAATCATCCGGCACTTAGGGGCTACTGCTCGTAGACCAAGCGAGGCCCGCTGACCTGCGTCGCCTTCAGGTTCACACTCACTTCGACGCGATCGGCGATCTTTACGAACGGAATTCCTTTGGTCATCCCGTAATCCTTGCGGTTGAAGGCCATGGTCCCGATAATCCTGCCTGAGCCTGTCCCCTTGCCGGTGATTGTCAGCGTCAGCGTCTCGGCCTTCGTCACGCCGCGCAACGTAAAGTCGCCGTCCACCTCAAAGCTGTCGGGACCGGTCTGAATAACCTTCGTTGATCGAAACGTGATCAGCGGATCCCGCTTGGCGTTAAAGAAATCTTTGCCTTTCAGCTTGCGGTTCTTTATGCCGCTTCCGGTGTTCACGCTGGCCGCCTGAATCTTGATATCTAAGGCTCCCGTGGTCACATCGGGAGACATGAATGTCAGCGTCGCGTCCCACTTGTCAAAAGTACCGTCGACGGGCGCCGAGGCCTTCACGCTGAACCGAATCGCACTTTCTTCCGGCACGATCTTGAAAACGGGAATTCCCGCGGGAACCTGCGCTCGCGTTGCAGAAGAAAAGAAAGCGCACGCCAAGAGGCAAAATAGAGTGAGTCGCACGCTTGCCAGCCTGACCCTACTTCTCGCGTAAGCAGAACTTGTAGCCCAGAATCTTGTAAACCAATTTCGCGGCGAGAAAATTCGACGCGTGGTCGCCGGCCTGCGGCAGCAACTCCACCACATCGGCCGCAACAATATTCCGAGTTTCCGCCACTTCGCGAATCAGGGCCGTCACCTGATACCAATCGAGGCCGCCGGGTTCCGGCGTACCTGTCGCGGGCATGTACGCCGGGTCGAATCCGTCGAGGTCCACGGTCAGGTACACGTGCTCCGGCAAATGCTCGATCACGCGTGGAATCCAGCTATCGTTCCGCGCACGCGCAATATCTCGCGCCCAGAAAATTTTCGTGTGAAAGTGTCGAAGAGACTGCGCCTCCTCAATCGAAAGCGAGCGAATCGCTACTTGCACGGCAGGGCACATCTCCACCACGCGGCGCATCGCCGAAGCGTGGCTCGCGCGATTCCCCTGATACGCTTCGCGCAAATCCGCGTGCGCGTCAATTTGCAGTACGGCGAGGTCCGGAAACTTTTTCACCGCCGCGGACACCAGCGGCGGAGTCAGCGAATGCTCGCCGCCCAGCGCCACTGGGAATTTTCCGTCCTTGAGCAGCGCGAGTTCAGTCGTATGAATTTCCGCCAGTACCTTTTCGAGCGTTCCTTCCGACGTGTCGATCGCAGGAAGCGTCGCAATCCCGATTTTCGAATACGTTTCAACTTCGAGTTCCTCGTCCCACGTCTCCATGTTGCGGCTCGCGGCGAGAATCGCGGCGGGACCGTTGCGTGTTCCGTGCTCATACGTCGTCGTGCGTTCGAGCGGCACGGGAAAAATCACCGCGCGCGACGTTTCGTAACGCGAATTTTCTTCCGGAAGGCCGCCGAAATTGTCCGGCGGCGCAAGAGTGTAGCTTTTCAGTTCCACGATGAAACATCCTTCACTTGGATTTTTTTTCTTTCCTCTTGACGCACTTTGCGCTATTTATAGGCCGCAAAATATTTCTGCGCTACTTTAAACAGCAAAGAACGCTGTGGAGGTGATACATTACCTGCGAGGAACGTGAATGGCAAAGAAAAAGGGAGTAACGGAACGCGTTCTGCACGATCCCATCGCGGATCGCCTTACGCCGACTCATCCGCTGGATCTTTCCAAAGCGCGCACCGTGGATTCTCTTGTCCGCGCGATGGGCAGGACAGCTTTCACTGGACGCCAGGTCGGTGATGCTGCCGACGTTCTCGAAGCCATGGCGCGCGACAAAGATTGCTTCGTCGTGCTCACTCTTTCCGGCGCGCTCACGGTCGCGAAGATGGGTCTCGTCTTTTGCGACTTGATCGATTCGGGGATCGTGAAAGCAGTTGTCTCGACGGGTGCGCTCATGGCTCACGGCCTTGTTGAGGCCGCCGGCAAGAGCCATTTCCGCTACGATCCAAAGATGGGCGACAAAGAGCTTTTTTTCGCGGGCTACAATCGCGTCCACGATTCGCTCGAACCGGAGGTCAATCTCGATTACATCGAGGAAATTGTCGAGACGCTGTTCGAGAAGTGGGATCCCAGCGAAATCGTATCGAGTTGGAAACTCAATCGCCGCATCGGCGAATACCTGATTCAGCATGCGGAAGGACGAGGCATTCTGAAATCCGCCGCCGAAAACAACGTTCCCGTTTTCATTCCGGCGTTCACCGACTCCGAAATCGGCATTGATTTCGCGCTGCACCAGCGCCAGCGCCGCAAGGAAGGACGCCCGGAGCTGCGCTTTGACTCTTTCACCGACTTCGAGCATTTCGCCGAGACCATGCTCGCCACCAAGCACATGGGAATTTTCACCGTTGGCGGAGGCGTTCCGCGCAATTGGTCGCAGCAGTTCGGCGTTTACGCGGAGTTGCTCGCGCGCCGCGGCTACGAAGAAATGCCGCTTAAGCGTTACAACTACGGCCTGCGCATTTGCCCCGAGCCCGTGCATTGGGGCGGACTTTCGGGCAGCACCTATACCGAAGCTGTTTCGTGGGGGAAATTCGTGCCTGAGGATGAGGGCGGAAAATTCGCCGAAGTTTTCGAGGATGCCACCGTTGCTCTCCCGCTCATCGTCGGCGCGGTTCTTGAGCGCATCGGCTACTTCGATCGGCACGCGGAAAAGAAAGACGCAAGGAAGAACTCAGCGCCGAACCATCACCATCGTTCCGTAGTTCACAGCGGCGACTGATTTAGCAGGGAAGGAGAAAAGTCCATGAGTCAAAAAAACGATAAGCGCGGTCCCGATTACAATCAGCTCGAAGAAGGAACACGGCAATCCAAGCCCATTCTGCGCCAGCAGGGGCGCGAGATTCAGCCTTACGGCAAAATTGCAAGACTGCCCATCGCGCTCGACGAAAAAGTTTGCGCCGCAAGCGCGGAGAATTTGAATCAACTTCTCGCCGACACAATGACTCTCCGCGATATGTACAAGAAACATCATTGGCAGGTCGCGGGCCACACGTTCTACCAGATTCATCTTCTATTCGATAAGCATCACAACGAGCAGGACGAACTGGTCGATACGATCGCCGAGCGCATTCAGACTCTTGGCGCCATCAGCCTGGCCATGGCCGCCGACGTGGCCGAGACCACATTGATTCCGCGTCCCCCGCGCGGCCGCGAAGAACTCCCCGTGCAACTCTCGCGGCTTCTGGAGGCGCACGAAATCATTCTGAAGGAAGCGCGCACGTTTGCACGTGACGCTTCGGAAGCGGGCGACGACGGCACAAACGACTTGCTCGTCAGCCAGGTGATTCGCACGAATGAATTGCAAGTGTGGTTCCTGGCCGAGCATCTGGTCGACGTGCCCGTCGTCCACGCAGACAAGGCGAAGGGCGCCTCCGCTGGCCGCTAGACAGATTCATACTTACGTTTGCAATTGCGAGGAGCCAAGCGACACGTTTTGCTCCTCGCTTTTCCCTCGGCGCAGAGTCGAGGAACATCCGGACTACGTGCAGTACATCACACCAACTGAATTTCTTCCTCCAGCCTGATTCCGTATTTCTCGAACACGCGCTCCTTCACCGCCGCGATCAGGAATTTCACGTCCGCCGCAGTCGCCCCGCCAAGATTCACGATGAAGTTCGGATGCTTTTGCGACACTTGCGCGCCGCCATGCTGCGTCCCGCGCAGTCCCGCTTCTGAAATCAAATACGCCGTCGGCACCACCGGAAACGGATCGACTTTCACCACC
>Ga0307374_10000623_pt1 | contig 66998 bp, 52 predicted proteins | sample OX3MG_FD_202532 | JGI IMG/M metagenome (GOLD analysis project Ga0307374, IMG submission 202532) | Soil microbial communities from Risofladan, Vaasa, Finland - OX-3 | ecosystem: Environmental > Terrestrial > Soil > Coastal area > Acid sulfate soil | place: Finland: Risofladan, Vaasa | collected... | reverse complement strand
GCCTGCGCACCCGGAGAAGTCCTCACCCACGGCCCCGAATGCCCCTGTGGATACTGCGCCGAAACCTACCGCGACGCACCCGGCGAGCTCCACCACCCCAGCTGCAGCTGCGGCTTCTGCCACGACACCGAAGAATCCGCCAATGAATCCCAACCCAGCCACAACTCACCATCACTCACCCACCACGCCGGCTCTGAAGGCAACGCCACACCCAACCCACCAACAAAAGAGGATGCCATTCTGAGCGAAGTTGGCCGTGAAACGGCCAACAAAGTCGAAGAACCCGCGGCTGCTTTTGACCGTCCATCTGAGCGAAGCGAAGAACCCGCACTCCCCATCCCCACACTCCAAGCCACCGCCGCCGACCCCGCGAAAGCCGCAAAGAGCTTCGCCGCGCCCTCCTACATCGAGCCCCCTCCCGCCGAATCCGAGACCAATGACAAAGAGGACGAACAGGAACCCGCGCCGTCCTACCAGTCCGTCATTCGCGAGTACTATGCCCAGCTCGCCGAGCGTCAGGCCGCTCGCGCAACCGGAGACCCCGCCCCCCGGCAAGGTGCTTTTGCTCGCTGGGGTGGAGACGGGTCTTCGTCCACCGGGCACGTAGCGCGTATGCCTGGACGGCTTGCCCTGAGCAATGCGAAGGGGCGGCCAGTGCCCGAAGGCATCCGCCGTTACAACCAGCTCATGGCCCAGATCGAACGCAACAAGCAGCTCGCCGAAGAAGCCTGGCAGCGCTTCGTCGCCGCCGAGCAGGCCGCCGGCCGCACCGTCGCCGATCCGCTCGCCAACCGCGCCGTCCTCGTCACCAACCCCGACGGAACCACCTCGAAGCGCTACCTCACCTGGAACGAAGAAGAGGACCGCCGCCTAGCCCACCGCCAGCGCCTCCGCGAAGAAGAGCAATCCCGCAAACCCGCCTAGTGTACTGAGTCTTAAATCCGTTAAAGAAATGATTTTGAGTCTTGTATCAGGGCACGACTTCAGTCGTGCCGTAAATGGCGCAAAACTGATGGGCTTTAGCCCCTGAGTGCTCCTGTTCAAATCGCTTCCATGAATCGAATTGTTGAATGAACTTCAGACTCGGGACACTAGGAACCGGTGGCCATACAAAGCGAAGGTGGCCCATACAAGCCCTCTTTCGGCTTGTGTGGGGAACGGGGAACCAGCTGAGCGAGTTCACGCCGGGCACGGGCGGCAGCATGCACACCAACGTGTGAGCCAACGGAGTGCTGATAGCCACCGACGACTAGCAATTATGATGCGGCGGCCCTGACTGGTTTTCCTCCGCCTTGACACTGCCGGCCAGGTTCAAGTCTCATTGAGGCTCTAGTTTTGACGAATCGACTGAGGTGATGAATGAATATGAGCCGGAGATTTCGCCGCGCCTTGTTGGGTATTGGACTGGTTGTCACGTTGGCATTGGCCGGGAAAGCTCTTGCCCGAGGTCAATCCACCGAACGGCCGGATTTCGGGAGCCTGAAGCCGGTAATGGGATGGAGCAGTTGGAGCTTCCTGAGGGAGCATCCCACCGAGGCAGGAATGAAAGAAGAGGCCAAGGCATTAGTGAAGAGCGGCCTTGTATCCGATGGCTACGTCTATGTGAACCTGGACGACTACTGGTATGACTGCGCCAAAACCAGCGCCGGCGCCAAGTTCGCTCCCAGAGTGAATCAGTATGGGCTGTGGGTCGTTGACAAGGCTGAGTTTCCCGATGGGATAAGCGGACTCGCCAGGTATGTTCATAGCCTCGGCCTGAAATTTGGCATTTACGCAACGCCTGGTATCTCGATGGAGGCTGTCAACCGGAATACGGAAATCGAGGGCACGAAGTACCACGCGCGTGACATCGCGAACGTTTATGAGAGCCAGACGAACTATAACTGCGGAGGCATGGTCTCGATTGATTTCTCAAAACCGGGCGCGCAGGCCTTTCTTAATTCCGAAGTCAAGAGATTTGCCAGTTGGGGAGTGGACTTTGTCAAGGTAGACGGCAACCATCAGCGGGTTACAGGCGGTTTGAACGTCGCAGAGTGGGCGAAGGCGATTCGTCTAAACGGACGCAAGATGGTATTCGATGCGACTGAGATTCCGACGGGGATGGTGGCTTTGGCTGCGCGATATGCCAACCAGTGGGAAGCGCCTTCCGACGTAGAGTGTTATGAATGCGAAAAGGGCGGTGGAGTATTCCCGCTGACCGACTGGTCCCATGTCCAGTCGCGCTTTCGATTCGCCGCTCAGCTGCGTCAGTTTGTGGAACCTGGAAGCTTTATGGATTTGGACTCGATCGAAGTTGGCAATGGCGCCAAAGATGGACTGACTCTGGACGAGCGAAAGACGGTTTTGAGTCTGTGGTCGCTGGCTTCTTCGCCGCTGCTTCTGGGGACCGACCTCACGCAGTTGGACAGTCAGGATCTTGCGCTGCTCAAGAACAAGCCGGTTATTGGCGTCGATCAGGACGGAATTGCGGCGAGGCGGGTGGTGTTTTTGCCTGGGTGGCAAGTCTTTGAGAAAACAACGTCGCCTGGACGTGTAGTCGTCGGAATGTTTAACACCGGCGCGGCCGCCAGGCGGTTGGATGTTCCGAGCAAGGTCCTGGGTTTGGAAGGATGTGAGACTCACGCTTGTTCTTCAACGGATTTGTGGACGCATGAGGTTGGGCGGGTAAACGGGGATGTGTCGGCGATGGTTCCAGCTCATGGCGTGGCGCTGTTCGCCATCGCCTCCCACTAGTACCACAGTTGTAGATAGTGGCAGATTCCCCACTCAAGCGTTTTTACTTGAGTGGGGAACGGGGCATCAGCTCAGCCGGTTCGCGCCGGGCACGGGCGGCAGCATGCACACCAACGTGTGGGCCAACGAAGTGCTGATCGCCACCGACGACACCAACAAGACGCACTCCAACCTGAATCACTGGCTGGGTTGATCTTTCAAAAGCCTGTCGATTCGATCACAGCATGGGAATGCCACGCCTTAACCGTGAGCGCAGCGAAGGGGCTCGTGGAGTATTAGGATGACTCGCTGACTCGCTGACCCGCTGACTCGCTGACTCGCTGACTAGCTGCCTCGCTGCTTCTAAGGTTTCGCCACCTTGTCCGGAGCAATCTTCACGCGCGGCACAATTCCCGAGCCCTCCAGCACCGAGTAGAACTTATCCACCGCCAGGTTCTTCATCGTGTCCACGTGTCCCGACGGCCAGTAGACGGTAAGGCTGTCGATCCTGGTCGCCTTGCCCAGCCCAAAGTGCACCCGCAGATCGCTCTGCGAAAGGTAGCTGCCGCCGGAAAACACCTGCGCTGTCTGCGTCATGCCGTCCGCCTTCAGCACCAGCCGGGCGCCAATCGCCAGTCGGTTGCTCTTCGTCCCGGCCAGCTCAAAACTCACCCAGTTATCGCCCGTAACTCCTATATTTTTCAATATCATAGGAGATCCGTCGATGGCTCCCACCACCATGTCCATCTGCCCGTTGTTGAACAAGTCCCCCACCGCCAGCCCGCGCGACGCACGAGGAACCATGATCGCCGGCCCGGCCTCCTTGCTCGCGTCGCAGAAGGTGCCGTTGCCCAGGTTCATGCTCAGCACCATCGGCTCCTTGTACCGCGCCCCCGACGGCAACTGGTCCACCTGCGGATACACATGCCCATCCACCGTGAACAGGTCCAGCCAGCCGTCGTTGTCCAGGTCCGCGAACACCGTCCCCCACTTCACGTAGGGCAGCGAAGGCAGCGCCAGACCTGCCGGGTAAGCCACGTCCGTAAAGTTCCAGTCCCCGTCATTGCGGAACAGGTTGCTGTTCTCATCCGAGAAGTTCGTCACGTACAGTGACGCCCGTCCCGTGTGGTTATAGTCCCCCACGGCAATGCCCATTGAGGCCTGCTCTGACCCGTCCTCGCTCACCGCCGTCCCCGACTGCAACCCGATGTCCTCAAACTTCCCATTGCCAAGATTCTTGTACAGAAAGTTAGGCGTCGAGTCGTTCGCCACATAGATGTCCGGCAGCTTCGTGTTGTTCAGGTTCACAAACACCGCGCCCAGCCCGTAGTACCCGTTCGGGTCGTCCACGCCCGCCTGCTTTGACACATTCGTGAACGTCCCGTTCCCGTTGTTGTGGAACAGCGAGTCCCCCGCGCCCCGCAGCCCGCGCGGCCCGCACTGCACATCGATGCCGCGATACTTGCAGTACGGCTCGCTGCCGAACGCCGGCATGTCATCCAGGTGGAAGTCCACGTAGTTCGTCACCATCAGGTCCACGTAGCCGTCGCCGTCGTAGTCGCCAAAGCTCGCGCCCGTCGACCACCGCGTATCCTGCACGCCCGCCTTCGCGGTCACGTCCGTAAACGTCCCATTGCCGTTGTTGCGGTACAGAATGTTCCCGCCCAGGCACGTCAGGTACAGGTCCGGCCAGCCGTCGTTGTTGTAGTCGCCCACCGCGCCGCCCATCCCAAAGCACGGCTTCGTCAGCCCCGCCTGCTTGGTCACATCGGTAAACGTCCCGTCGTGGTTGTTGCGGTACAGCGCCCCGCGCACGCCCGCCAGGTTCTTCGGGTCCTTGATCGCCTCCGCCACCGTCGGCGCGTTCGTAAAGTAAATGTCCGGCCAGCCGTCCCGGTTGTAGTCAATCAGGATCACGCCCCCGCTCATCGACTCCACAATGTACTTCTTCGACGGGTCTGACATATGGAAGAAGTGGATCCCCGCCTGCTTCGTATCGTCCACCAGCTGCGGAATCGTCCGCCCCTTGCACGTCGCCGCCTTCGCCCCCGGCGGCGGCGGCATTGGCGGAGGATGGCCCGCCTGCGCATACAGCAGGCTGCCGCAAACGGCATATACAGCGAGGGAGCGAAAGGCTTGGCGGATTGGGGATACGGTCTTGGACATTAGTGTTTCTGCTGTTGTATCTCTTGGATATCTTGCTGTGCCTGCGCGCGCGAGGCTGCCTTCATCTTCTCGTAAATCGCCAGCTCCCGGTTCGCGTCGGCCGTGCGCGACAGCTTGCGGTACGCCGCCTGAAGCTGGTAGTGGACATACGCCTTGCTTGGATCAAGCTTCGCCGCAGCCTCCAGATGCGGCAGCGCCTGCTGCGCCTTGCCGTCATCCATCAGCATCTTCCCCACTTCATACTGCGCAGCCGCATAGTCCGGATGCGCGGCCAGCACCTGCCCAAACAGCCGCATCGCCTCATCCCGCTTCGACTCCTGCAGGTTCACAAAGCCCAGATCATACAGCGCGTCCACATCCTCTGGCTCTATCGCCAGCTCCGCTTGCAGCTCCTTCGCCGCATCCGTCCACTTCCCCGCGCCGATGTCCGCCTGCGCTATCACCGAGTGCGCCTGCGGATACTTCGCATCCGAAGCCAATATCTGCCGCCCCATCGCAACCGCGCGGTCATAGTCCCCGATCTTGTTCCACAGCTGCGCCACCAGCAGCAGCTCCTCGTTCGGCAGCGTCTGCTGCTGGTAGACCTTCAGCACCTGCGACGCATCCTTCAAGTCCCCCGTGCCCGCCAGCGACGCCGCCCACGCATAGCCCACCACCGGATCGCGCATCGCCGCCTCGCCCAGCGGATAGAACGCCGTCGCCGCATCCCCATATCGCTTCAGGTTGAAGTAGCTCATCCCCAGCATCGCCCGCAGCGCCTGCGCATCCGGACTCTCCTTCACCGCCGCCGACAGCCCGTGGACCGCCTCCGCATAGTCGCCCGCGCGGAACGCCGCCTGCCCCAGGTTCTTCTCCAGATTCGATATGTTCGCGTCCCACCGCTCCGCCGCCTCATAGTGCGTCACCGCATCGGCATAGTTGTGCTCGATGGCCTCCGCCGTCGCCAGGTCGCTGTAGCTCTGCGCCAATATCGGCCGTAGCAGGCTCTCTTCCTTGTCCGCCGTCGCCCGCTGCTTCGGAGTCAGGTTGGCCTTCTCCAGCGCGCCCGCGCTCACGTGCGCTGTCACATCCGCGCCGTTCGCTCCAATCGGAGCAGCGGCACTCTCCGCCCTCTCGTCCAGCGGAACCGTGCCCACCATGTCCTTCGCGTTCCCGCCTTCCTTCAGCATCAGCGCGGTCGTACGCTGCTGGCTGTCCTGCATCACCTGGTTCTCAAGATCGCGCGCCTTGCCCACAAATACGTCGGCCTGCTTCTCATTCCTCTCGCGCGCATAGATCCGCGCCAGGTCCACATACGCCCTGCGAATCTCATAGTTCGACCGCGCTTCATCCCTGCCCGTCAGCTTCACCGCCTTCAGCAGCATCGCCTTCGCCGTTCCATTGTCGCCCTGCGCAAAGGCGTTCAGGCCCAGGTACAGATACGGCTCCGGCCACGTCACGTTCAGCGTAGTCGCCTTCTTCAGATACTTGTCCGCCACCGCATACTGCCGCTGGCTCGACGCCAGAAATCCCAGCATGTAGTTCGCCAGAAAGTCGTCCGGATGGTACTTGACCTCCTCCTGCATCTGCTTCTGCACCTCGGGCGTCGTCCGCCACTCGTTCTGCGAGAGCTGCGCCAGCCCTAGAAAATAGTGCGCATGCGGCGTCGTCGTGTCCACTGCAATCGCCTTCTTGAACTGCGCGATCGCCTCATTCAACATCCCCGCGTCGCGATAGGCCCGCCCGATCAGCACATGCAGCGAGCCGCTCTCGCCGGCCATCTTGCGCATCCGCCGGAACACCACTTCCGCCTCAGCCTTGCCGTGCGCATTGCCCAGCGACAGCCACGCAATCGCCAGCGAATACAGTGTCTCGATGGAGGGCTGCAACTGCTCCGAGTGCTCCAGCGCCTTCGCTGCCTTTTCATATTGCCGAGTGTCGCTGTACGCCCGCCCCAGCGTCAGATACACGCCCACGTTGTCCGGCTCCGCCTTTAGAGCCTTGTCCGCATTCGCGATCGCCATATCCGGCTTGCCCGCCATCAGGCTCGCGCGCGCCAGCTCCGCATAGGCTGAGGGCGTGCGCTCAAACTCCAGCGAGGTCTTGTATAACTCCGCCGACTGCGCCGGAACCGACTCCAGCAAGCGCATCCGCGCCATCGCCCGCAGCGCCGACGCAATTAAAAGCCTGTTCGCCTGCGCGATGGCCCCCGGATTGCCCGTGCTCCGCACCCGTTCCGCCTCCAGAATGCGATGCGATAGTTCCTTCTGGTTCGCGGTCTCATGTTGCCGGACGGCAGTCCGCGGTGCCGCCTCGGCATGGGCCTTCGCAGACTGCGCCTCCGCCCTGGAAACTGAGGCAACCGTCAAAGCCAGCACGCCGGCAGCGACAGCAGCTTTGGCGGAAAAACGAGGAAACCGCATGTGACGAAAAAGACCCTTCGATTTGGTTGGACTGGAGCTCCCGAGCCGGAAAGCTCTTGGCTTGACTCCGCGACTCTACTCCGCGACTCTACTCAAAGACTAGCGCATTTTCGGGCCAACTGTGCCCCCAAACTCCCGCTCACACTCGATACAAACAATACGCGGAAACACCTGTGAAATAGGAGCAAACCGCAGCAATCGTCCCGCAATACAGAAGCGGCGGGGCCTGATCTTTCAAGCCCCGCCGCTCGGTTTTTACAGCGTTTCGGTCCGCACCCTTAGAACGAGAAGTTCACAGAGTACTGCAGTTGGCGCGCCGGACTGCCCGGGTTCACCGTGCTTGCCTGGCCAAACCCTTGCGGGTTGGCCAAAGTAGGCGTAGTCGCGCTGGTTATGACGTTGTTGGTCGGACTGCAAGGCATGTTCGCTGGACCTCCACCATTCCCGTTCGCGTCAAGAACAGGTGCTGTCGCTCCGCCGCAATACACCGGAGTAGAAGAGGAGAATCCGGCGCCTTCCAGGTTCGCGCTGTCGAAGTTCGGATGGTTGAACAGATCGAAGAAGTCCATGCTCAGCTTGATCCGGTACTTCTCTTTGATGTACCAGTTCTTCGCCAGCTGGGCGTCTACGTTCGTGTTCGGCGCACCGAAGCAGGAACCGCGCCGCGCCATGTTCGACGGGAAGGTCCCAATTGCGTATCCGATCAGTGAAAAGTGATCGGGGTTCAGGAACTGGTCACCGCTGCGGTTCGTATTGCAACCGATATTGGTGGCCAGAGGCCGTTGGTTGCCGGTATAGCCCGTGCCCACCAGCGCATTCAGGTAGCTGTTGTACCCGGTTACGCACTGGCTGTTCTGGAAGTAGGTGCAACCACCGCTCGCGCCGGATGAGAAGACGGTCAGCGAACTGCCTTCAGCAGCGGTAACAATGCTGTTGAGTTCCCATCCACCCAGCGTGTTCTGCATCAGGTGTCCGTGGCTCGCCAGTTTCGGCAGGTAGAACACTTCGTTCGCTACGAAGATGTTCGGACGGTTGATGTTTGTGTTGCCCTTATCCAGACCGGGGTTCGACTGGTCCGTGGTCGCCTGCGAGTCGAAGCCGCCCGACGAATCATCCAGCGCGACGTTGCCGATCGAGTGAGACCAGGTGTAGGCCGCCTGGAACGTCGAAAAGCTTCCAGTCTGTGCCCGGAACAACACCTGCAGCGAGTGGTAGCTCGCATGACCGGCGCGAGCGAAACCGCCGATTGACCCGAAGTTGAACGCCGGACGCAGCGCATTCTGTGCGTTCGTGTTGACCGGAAATGCACCCGCCAGATAGTTCGAGGACGGGATGGCGTTTGGATCCCACATCGAGGTCAGGTGTTCGCCGACGTTGCCGACGTACCCAATCTGCAGTGTGGTGTTGCGCGCCAACTCCTGTTCAATCGAAACGTTCCACTGCCACGAGTTGCCGATTTTACCGTTGGTTGTCTTGTATCCAGTCGGTGAAACCGTCGGGTTCTGCAACTGCGCCGGAGTATCGATGGAACGGTTGGTGCTGGCGGCGATTACGAAGGGAGCGGTGTTCGCCAGTCTCTCGGCTAAGCCCACTGCCTCACGAACATAGAACTGGCCCAGACCGACGCGAAGTGCCGTCTTTCCGTTGCCGAACACATCCCACGCCAAGCCAAGTCGTGGAGCAATGCTATGGTTGTTCTCCTGAACCAGTGCCGCGTTCGGTCCAGGCGTGCCGTTGGAAAGCGGAAGGCTCACACCCAAGCCAGCCAGCAGTTTCACAGCGTTCTGACACGGCGTGGTTCCCGGAACAATCATCGTTCCATTGCAGGCATCCGACGGATTCGCCATTGCCTCCGATGCGCTCCAGTCCTTCGGATTCCAGTTGGCCCATTGGTTCGGGAAGTTGCCGCCGCTGTTGTACGCAGGGCTGGTGTTGCCGCCATTGGTCCCGGCATAGGGTTCACGAAGGATCGACCAGCGGATACCGTAGTCAAGGGTCAACCGCGGAGTGATCTTCCACGTATCGCCAACGTACGGCTCGAAGTCATGCCAGTGAACATCCGCAATGCCGTCGATGCTGTTCTCCGACACCGCGAATTCCTGCGGCTGGCTGCCGGTCCCCGGAAGCAGGATGTTAGCTAGCGCATTATTCGTCTGAGCGCAGGCAGGCTCGCCAGGACCAGTAAGGTTCTGACCGTCCGTGCCCGTCGCGCAATAAATCCCGCTCGGCAGAGTCGGACGATCGGCGCCGTTACCGTTGCTCTCCACCTTCTCATTCATGCCGAATTCAAATCCGGCCTTGATCAGATGGTTCCCAAGGACCTTTGACAGGTTGTCCTGGATCGCATACAGGTCCTCATGGTTGCCGTAAGGCGCAATGTTCCACATCGAGGCATACGTGCTGTATGACCCGTAGGGGTTCAAACCGCCCCAGCCGCCGAAGTACTCATCCTTCTGCTTGATGGCCGTGGGCCACGACGGTGGATAAGCCGACTGCAAAGCTGGAACCGTAGAGGCTTCCGTGCCCCCCAGCGTCGTGATAATGCGGTTCTGTCCAAATCCGAATTCCACGTCGTTCACCATCGTGCTGGAGAACGTCGTAGTCAGCTTCGCCATGATGCTCTTCGAAGGCTGGCTCCATCCCGACTGAATGGTCGGGTAGGCCGATTCGCCCCAGAACGCCGTCGGATTGTTTGGCGACGGGTTGCTCCACGAATCCTGTGTCCAGCGCAGGGTTGCACGGTTGGCATGGTTGATGTTGTAGTCAGCGCGAACGTTCCACTCGCTCCAGTCCAGCTTGTTGGCAAGCTGCGAGGACCAGTTCGATCCATTCACCAACGTCGCGCTTGTCGGATCAGGATAGAACTTCGCGATCAACAGACCGCCGGCATCGGGGCTCGCAATCTTGAGCGGGCTGCCGTCCGCCTGGTCATAGGAGGGGATGACAGGAATCGTCGCACCGCACTGGTCAGTGGATGTACCGGGAGTTGAACCGGTAAAAGCACTGAAGTCGCCGACCTTCTCTGCCGCAGTCGGTACGCAGTTCGCGAAGGAACTGCCTTGGGTTTCCTTGTCCCACTCCTGGTTCCACCACAGGAACAGCTTGTCCTTCTTCACCGGACCGCTGATGAAATAGCCGTAATCCTTGCGGTCCTCTGCAGCCTTGCCGGTGCCGTTGTGGTTGGAGAACCAGTCGTTCGCATCCAGCGTGTCATTACGGCCGGAAAAGAAGGTCCCGCCGTGTGGCTGGTTTTCGCCCGACCGCGTCGTGATGCTGATGATCGCACCCGCCGCCTGGCCGTATTCCGGTCCATACGAGTTACGGATCATCTTGAATTCCGCAATCGTGTCAGTCGCCGGATAAATCAGAATCGTGCGCCCCGAACCCACGTCGTTGTTGTTCACACCGTCGACCAGGAACAGGTTCATGTTGTAAGGGTTCCCGTTGACGGAGAAGTTCACGCCGCCATCCAGGCCCTTGCCGACGAAGTTGGCGCCCTGCGCCGCGCTCACGCCCGGTGACAGCTGCGTCAAACCGACGAAGTTTTCACCATTCAGCGGAAGCTCGCGGATCTGGGTGCCGTTGACGACTTCACCGACCGATGCCGACGTCGTCTGCACCTGAATCGCATTCGCCTGGACCGTGACCGTCTGGCTCGCGCCGCCTACCTGCATCACCACCGGTACTTCGGTGTTCGACGAGGTGTGCACCACAATGCCGGTTTCTACAAAATCCTTGAAGCTGCCCTGGCTGACCTTAACGCTGTATGTGCCAATGGGCAACTGCGCAAAAGTAAACTCGCCCTGTCCACCCGAATGGGTGACAGCTTTTGCGGCTGTACCGGTGTTGGTAAGGGTAACCGTTGCTCCTGGAATCGCCGCGCCGGTCGAATCTGTGACCGTACCGTTGATTGCTCCGGAGTATTGCTGAGCGTGCAGACTGAGCGGAATCGCCACCAGCACCGCGAGAAGGGAGTAGGCCCATATGCGAAGCGTGGACCGCTTCCTGCACGTACCCCTGCCTTCAATCCGATTACACATTAGAGTGCCTCCTTGAAGTAGTTCCTAATTTCTTCTTTTCAATCCGATGGCCCTGAATTCCTGATCCAGGTGGCATCCGACCCTGATAACGATAACAGCTTGAACTGAAACGTTTGATTACTCCTGCAAGTATACGACTGTCAACCGAAAACTCGCGACCCCTACAAATCAACAACTTAAAAATTGAACTTCGGGCAAATCAGAAAACCGAATCAAACGATTGAGCCTCCACTCAATCGTTTGATGGACTCACGGATAGCCGTTCGCTTGCACCTCAGGTGACCAACCCTGAATCTGTCAACCTGTATAGCCCAATCTGCGGGAATTTTTTCCTCTGGATTTCCGCGGCAGATGGCCCTTCTCAGACCCTTAAACCCGCCCTGTACGCTGCTGGAAACTCCACAAAAAATGGAGAAATGCCTTAACTCCACTTGCCCGATCCCTCGACCAGCGTCACATAGCGGTCCACCGGCAGATTCGCAAATCGCTCCACCGCCCCGCCCGGTTCAGGCCACTTCACTTCCACCCAGTCCACCTTCTTGCGCGCGCCCAGCCCCAGCACCATCCGCGGATCATGCGACGACATAAAGCTCCCGCCGCCCACCTTCATCCGCGACCGCTTCAGGTCGCCCGCCTGGTACGTCACCCGCGCGCCAATCGCATCCGGATTGCTCTTCTTCCCTACCAGCTTCACTCCCAGCCAATGCCTTCCCTGCGCGGCGTTGTTCTTCAGCAGCAGCGGAGCCGCATTGTTCACGGCCACCAGTACGTCCACCGCCCCGTCATTATTAAAGTCCCCTACCGCCAGGCCCCGCGCCGCAAAATCCTTGTGAAACACCAACCCCGCCTGCGCGCTCATATCGGCAAACTTCGCACCATTGTTGTGGAACAGCAGCATTGGCTCCCGCCACGTCACCGGAGTCCCCAGCGAGTCGATCAGATCATCCGGGAAGCCGTTGCACACAATCAGGTCCAGGTCCCCATCGTTGTCGTAATCAAAAAACTTCAGGCCCCAGCCGCTCATCCAGCGCGTCGCCATGCCGATCCCCTCCTGCATGGCGTCATCGTCGAATGTCCCGTCGTGGTTGTTGTGATACAGCGAGAAAATCTCCTCATCGATGTTCGCCACAAACAGGTCCATCCAGCCGTCGTCGTCGTAGTCGCCGGCGTCCACGCCCATGCCCGAGCGCGCCCGGCCCTCGCTGCTGTAGGCCACGCCTGCCGCAAAGCCGTTTTCCTCAAACCTGCCGCCGCCGCGATTCATAAACAGAAAATTCGGCACCGTGTCATTCGATACAAACAGGTCCACGCGCCCGTCATTGTTCAGGTCCGCCGCAACCACGCCCCAGGCCTTGCCCATGTGCTCGCGAATCCCCGACTCCTCGCTCACATCCGTGAACGTCCCATCTCCGTTGTTGTGGAACAGCCAGCTCGGCATCGGATTGAATATCTTCGGAATGCAGTAGTGATGCCGACCCTTCGCGTCGAGCCCGCAGCTCATGTCCTTGTTGAACTCGACAAATTGGCACACAAACAGATCCAGCCGGCCGTCGTTGTCGTAGTCAAACCACACCGCGCTTGAGCTCCAACCGCTGCACCCCACACCGGCCTTCTCCGTCACATCCGTAAACGTGCCGTCGCCGTTGTTGCGATACAGAATGTTTCGCCCCACCTGCGTCACATAAATATCCGGCAGGCCGTCGTTGTTGTAGTCGCCCACGGCCACGCCCATTCCGTAGCCGCCGCCGGCCACGCCCGCCCTCTCCGTTACATCCGTAAAGGTTCCGTCGCCGTTGTTCCGGTACAGCGCATTCCGGATCGGCTTCGGCGGCGTATAAAAGTCCGCGTTGCCGCTGTTGACCAGATAAATATCCATCCAGCCGTCGTTGTCATAGTCCAGGAACGCGCATCCCGGCCCGCTCGTCTCCGGCAGGTGCTTTGCCGCCGACTTCCCCGCCGTGTGCACCCAGTGGATACCGCTCTGCGCGGCAGAAATGTGCTCAAACAGCGCGCCGCCAGCCACGCCCGCGCCAAGCAGCGGCAACCCCCGCAGCGAAAGCGCAGCAGGAATCACCCCCTGCAAAAAATTCCGCCGGGATACGGGAAGAGGAAAAAGGGGAAGCTGCCGGGCCATTGCCTGAACAATACCAAAATCACCCGTGCACTAGCGAAAGCACCGCCTCCAATGAGAAAGTTTCTTCATGTACTCCGTTCGCATCCCATGCCTTGCCATGCTCGCAGCCCTCGCTCTTGCATGGTCGGCAGCCGTGTCCGCACAGAGTGCCTCGCAAACAAAACAAGCGAACAATCCTTTTCAATCCCTCGTCCAGGCCGCCAACGCAGCCCGCAACTCCGGCAATACCGCTCAAGCCGTCCGCGACTACACCCAGGCGGTCGCTTTGCGCCCCGGCTGGGCCGAGGGCTGGTGGAACCTCGGCGCCATCCAGTACGAAACCAACCACTACCCTGAGGCCGTCACCGCCCTGCGCAAACTCGTCGCCCTCGCACCCAGCTCCGCTGCCGGCTGGAGCATCCTCGGCCTTTCCGAATTCGAAACCAAGGACTACGCAGACGCCCTCGTCAGCCTGAAGAAAGCCCACGACCTCGGCGGAATCAGCGATCCCGACATCGCGCACGTCTCGACCTATCACCTTGCCATGCTGCTCATCCACAGCGGCGACTTCACCCACGCAACCGCACTGTTGCACTCCGGCTTTGGAACCTCTCCCCCATCGCAGGTAAAGGTCCTTCTCGGCCTCGCGCTCCTGCGCGTCCCTCTGTTGCCCACCGAAGTCGATCCCTCGCAGGACGCGCTCATTCAGTCCTCCGGGGACGCCGCCGCGAGCCCCGACCCCGGCTCGGCTCTGGCCGCCCTCGTCCGGCAGTACCCAAAAACTCCCTGGCTGCACTACGCCTATGGAGTTGCGCTCGCATCCGCGGGTCATCTCCCCGAAGCCCTCGCCCAGATAAAGCTCGAAACCACACTCTCGCCCGCAAGCCCGCTGCCCTGGATCGAAATAAGCCACCTCGCCCTGCAACTCGGACATAAACAGCAAGCCCACGCCGCCGCCCAGAAAGTCGCGCACCTCACTCCCGCATCCCCCGTCCGCAGCCTGCGCATGATCGCGCTCTACGCCGTACATGGAGCTTCCGAAGCCCCCGCAGGCACCGCCGGATGGCAAGCCGCCATGCAGGACTACTCCCGTGGCCGCTATCCCCAGGCCATTGCCGCTCTCAAAGTCTGGCTCGAACAGAATCCCTCCGACGGCACCTCATGGGCCGTCCTCGGCCTCGCCGAATACGCCCTCAAGGACTATGACAACGCCCGCATCCACCTCCAGCGCGGCATCAACCTCGGAGTCAAAGGCAGCGCACAATCCGTCGCGCTCGCCCGCGACCGCCTGGCGCTCCTGCTCATTCGCAATCACCAGTTCGACGCAGCATCTTCGCTACTGAAACCCATGGCCAACCAGCCCACTCTGGCCGATCCCATCCAGCTCGTGCTCGGCCTCGCGCTGCTGCGCATGCCTCTCCTGCCCAGCGAACTCACGCCCGCGCAGCGCAGCCTGGCCCAGTCCGCCGGAGCCGTCCTGCAAATGCTGTTCACCAGTCGCTATGAACAGGCCTTCGCGCAGCTCAAAAAGCTCATCGCCGCGCACCCCGCCACACCATGGCTCCACTACGCCTATGGCAACGCGCTCGACTCGCTCTCGCAATACGACAAGGCCCGGGCCCAGATGCGCGCCGAGATAAAGCTCTCCCCGCACAGCCCTCTGCCCTGGATCGCTATTGCCGCAATCTGCGTTCGTCAGCATCTGCCGGCAGAAGCCGTCGCCGCCGCCCAGACCGCCGTCCGCCTCGCGCCCGGCTCCGCTGAGGCCCACTACCAGCTCGGGCGCGCCTGGATCGAGAGCAACAAAGCGCAGCAAGCCATCACCGAACTACAAAAGGCAAACACCCTCCGACCCAATAATCTTGAAATTCACTTCGCCCTGGCGCGGGCCTATGCCAGCGCCGGCCTCAGCAAGCAGGCCGCCGCCGAGCGCGCCGCCTTCATGCAGCTCAAATCCATGGCCGCCGCAAGCTCGCAACAATCAGGCGCTGCACAATCCATCCTGCAGTCCAACTCCCAGACTCCGCAAAACTAGCCCCTAGCCCTTAGCCCCGCATCCGTTGCCGGATATGCTTGGCCAGCTTCTCGATGGCATGCGCCTCTTTCAACAGCCCTACCGGCAGCATCACAGATGTATTCGTATTGTCCACCTGCGTCGCAAAGCTCGCTGCCATCAGATACAGCTTCTGGGCGTCATCCTTGATCTCCTTCCACGTCGCCGGAGGAATCGGATTCCCCGGCCCGCGTATCGGAATGTTCTGCTGGTCCAGTTGGATTGGGGCATTCATGTTCGTCGGAGCATTCGGCGACGGCATCGGCTGCGGCCTCGGCGATGAATGAAATTGTCCATCGGCAGCAGGAGAAATTAGCCACGACGTCAACATCGTCGCAGCTGCTCCGCTCATCGTCAGCATCAGGCCTCTTCGCGTCGATTGCATGGCACACCTCCTCAATCGATGACCAACATAGTACCCCTTGCCGCCCACGACGCACTTCAAAACCTCACCCTCGCATTCATCCCGCTTTCACAAACTCAAACTCACGCCTCCGCAAGCGTTAAAACTCCCCCTCAATTTTTTTGACAACTTCTCCACGGCAATTTAACGACACACTTCCATCCGCCTCGTTAATGTCTCTTCTCGTAGGGAGAAAACAACAATGAACAACATCATCCGCTCCGCCATCTTCGCCACAGCCGCCATTTGCGCCACCGCCGCCTTCGCCGCTGACCGGGCGGAAGTCAACATCCCCTTCAGCTTTGTCAGCCAGGGCAAGAGCTTCCCTGCCGGACGATACTCCGCCACTTTGGACGCAAATCACAATGTGCTGGAACTCAGCAATGTCAAAGACGCGAGCTACTCGGCCCACTGGACGGCCAATCCTGCTGACTTCCACGCGAGGAACGAAAAGCTAACCCTCAAGTTCGATGATCTGGGCCACAGCCACCACCTGCGCACCATGCAGCTCGGCCCCCGGATCACATCAAGACTGGACGCTCCCGTAAGCCGTCTCAATGCGGGCAGCATTGTGGCCTCGGCGAGCGGCCAGTAACGCAGAACAACTCGTCACAGCCCGCGTTGGACGCTCCGGCGCGGGCTTTTTTTTCTAATCTCGAACCCCCGGCGTCAGATACTCCGGCCCCACCGGATCCGTCACCGACTCCCGCACAATCCCATCCATCTCCGCCATCGCGGCCTCATCCAGCTTCCAGCCGAAAATTCCATCCACAGCATGCAGTTGCTCCGGCCTCTTCGCGCCCCACAGCGCCGCGCTTACCCCCGGACGATCCAGCACCCACCGCGCCGCCAGCTCCAGCACCGTCTTGCCGTAGCGCTCCCGCGCAAACTCCTTCAACCGGTCCACGGCATTTAAATACTGCGCAAACTGCGGCGGCTGAAACTTCGGATCCACGAGCCGGACGTCCCCCTCGGGAAACTTCATCTCCCGGGTCATCCTGCCCGCCAGCAGACTCCGGCAAAGCGAGCTGTAGGTCAGCACCGCAATCCCGTGCTCCCGGCAGTACGGCAGCGCTTCCTCATCAATCGCCCGCTCAAACAGGTTGTAAGGCGGCTGGTTCGAGTGCAGCGGAGCCACACTCTGAAACGCCTCCATCTGCGCTGCGGAAAAATTGCTCACCCCGATCGCCCGTATCTTCCCCTCTTCGAACAGTCCCAGCAGCACCTCCGCCGCGCGCTCTACCGGAATCGTCGTGTCCGGCCAGTGAATCTGGTACAGATCCACATACTCCGTGTCCAGCCGCCGCAGCGAATCTTCAAACTCCTGCCGCAACCGCACCGGGTCCGAATTCGCGAACACCCCGCGCTCGTTCCACTCCAGGCCCGCCTTCGTCGCGATGTAGAAACTCTCGCGCTTGCCGTGATGCCGCATCGCGCGGCCCACCAGCTCCTCCGCGCGCCCATGCCCATAAATCGGAGCCGTATCGATCAGGTTGATGCCGTGTTCAAAAATTGCGAGGCAGCTCGCAATGGCATCGCCATCGCTTACTTCGCCCCACTCCATACCGCCAATGGCCCATGTTCCCAGACCAATGCGCGATACCTCTGCCGAATGCAATAAAAAGCGTTCCATGTCAGCAAGCATATAAGATGCCTCTTGGCGCGACCTGCCCACCGGCGCCGCAGCCAATCACTCCTCAAGGAGAGAAACATGCGCCCGATATCCAGAAGAAACTTCCTGACCACCGCCGCCCTCGCCGCCGCTGCATCCACCATCCCCGCCGAAAACCTCTTCGCCGCCCAATCCGCCCCGCAAATCGGCGTCCAGCTCTTCAGCGTGCGCAATGCCCTCGCCAAAGACTTCCCCGGAACCCTCAAGCGCGTCGCCGCCATCGGCTATCGCGAGGTCGAGGCCGCCGGCTTCTACAACCACAGCGCCCCTGACGTAAAACAAATGATGGCCGACGCCGGTCTTCACTGCGTCAGCGCCCACTACTCGCTCGCCGACCTGCTCAAATCCACCGACGCCACCATCGCCTACGCCAAAGCCCTCGGCCTCGAATACGTCGTCTGCTCCGCTCCCTGGGCCAAAGACCCCGCGCACCTCGAAAAGTATCCCGGCGGCGCGTGGCAGGGCATCCTCCACGCCATGACCCTCGACGACTGGAAGTGGAACGCCGACCAGTTCAACCAGATGGGCTGCAAGATGCAGAAGGCTGGCCTCAAGTTCGGCTACCACAACCACACCATGGAGTTCCGCAAGGAAGACGGCAGCACCGGCTATCACGTCCTGCTGACCGAAACCGACCCCCGCTGCGTCACCCTTGAGCTCGACTGCGGCTGGGCCATCGCTACCGGACAAGACCCCGCCAAAATGCTCCGCGCGCATCCCGGCCGCTTCTCCATGCTGCACCTCAAGGACCTCAAGCCCGCGCCCGCCACAACCGATCCCAGCGACCGCGTTTCCACCGAAATCGGACTCGGCACCGTCCACTTTCGCCCCATCTTTGAAGCCGCAAAAGCCACGGGCATCCGCCACTACTTCGTCGAGCAGGAGGACTTCGACAAACCCGTCTTCGAAGCCCTCACCATCGACTTCAAAAACTCCAACATCCTCGCCCGCGGAGGCCGCCTCCACCGCCACCGGGCTTGACCTATACCCGTCCCGCAAAGTAAAAGGGGCGCATCACGCGCCCCTCACTCGCACCCCGACTCGCTAAATATGGCAGCTCGCCGCGCCACGCTTCTCCAGATACTTCTGGTGGTACTCCTCTGCCTTCCAGAACGTCTGCGCCGGAACCACCTGCGTCACAATCGGCTTCGCAAATCGCTTCTCAGCCGTCAGCCGCGCAATCGTCGCCTTCGCCGCCGCCTCCTGCTCCGGACTATGGAAAAACACCGCGCTGCGATACTGCGTGCCCCAGTCCGGCCCCTGCCGGTTCAACTGCGTCGGATCATGCAACTCAAAAAACAAATCCAGCAGCTCCTGATAACTCACCATCTCCGGATCGAACTCAATCTCCACCACCTCGGCATGCCCAGTCCCGTCCGTGCACACATCGCGATACGTGGGGCTGTCCATTTCCCCGCCCTCATATCCAACCGCCGTCGCCGTCACTCCCGGAACCTGCTGAAACCGCAGCTCCACACCCCAAAAGCATCCCGCGCCAAACGTCGCTTTCGCCATTTCTACCCTCCACCTCTCTCTATTTTATTTCCACGGGCCCGTGTCCGCTTGATACCATCAAGTCATACGGAGTAATACTCATGCGGACCACCGAAATCCTCTCCATCACGCTTCCGGCTCCCATGCTCAAGGAAGCCCGCGACCTCGCCCGCCAGGAAAACCGCACCATGAGCGAATTGATGCGCGAAGCCCTCCGGCAGTATCAGCGCCAGCGCAGAATGGAGCTTTTGACTTCAGCCGCACAGGCCACTGTGCTCGCGACAAATATTCGCACGGAAGAGGATGTGGTGGATGCCATTCACCAGTTCCGTCGCGAGCAGCGCCGCAGTAAACCGGCCCGCGCACAAAAAAGCTCCCGCAAATCTGCATGATCCGCGTCGTCCTCGACACCAACGTCTACATCTCCGCATTTCTCTTCGGCGGAAAGCCGCTGCAGGTGCTCGATCTCGTTGAGAATCGCGGAATCGCCATGCTGTACTCTCAACCAATCCGCAGCGAAGTCGAGAGCGTACTCGCCGAAAAGTTCGGCTGGCCCACGGAAATGATCGATCTCGCCTGTTCGCCCTACTGGAAGGTCGGACACGCAATCAAGCCGAGGCAAAAAATTCGCGCCTGCTCCGATCCCGATGACGACCGCATTCTGGAATGTGCTTTTGAGGCAAAGGCCGATTCCATCGTCAGCGGAGACAAGCATCTGCTCAACATGGTCAGCTTCAGCGGAATTTCAATCCTCAGGCCGGATGCCTTCCTGAAGTCTCTCCATCTCTGAACCCGCGCCTACCGCTTCCGTACTCCGCTCTTCCGCTCCCCGCCCTTCGCCGCGGCAGCCTTCGCCTTCCCCGGCTTCATCGCGCGCCGCAGCTTCTCCACTTCCTGCTCGGTCAGCTCCCGAGTCTCACCCGGCTTCACATCCAGCACCAGCGGCCCATATCCAACCCGCCGAATCTTCTCCACATGGTTTCCGATCTCTTCAAACATCTTGCGAATCTCCCGGTTCCGGCCCTCAATCAGCACCAGCTCGTACCACGGATTCTCCGCGTCCTTGAACAGCCTCACCTTTGCCGGAGCCGTCAGCACGCGCCCTTCGCCCGATCCCGGCTTCCCACGATCGATCATCATGCCCTTGCGAATCTGCTCCAGCCCGGCCTCTGCCGGCTTGCCGCTCACCTTCACCAAATATGTCTTCTCGACCTTCGCCGCCGCCCGCGTCAGCCCATTCGCCAACGCGCCGTCATTGGTCATCAGCAGCAGGCCTTCGCTCGCGTAGTCCAGCCTTCCCACCGGAAACACCCGCTCCCCGCCGCGAATCAGTTGCATCACCGTAGGCCGCCCCTCCGGATCGCTCACCGTCGTCACGTAGCCCTTCGGCTTGTTCACCATGTAGTAGCGCGGCCGCGCCGCCCCGTGCAGCAGCTTGCCGTCCACGCGGATATGGTCCCGCTCCGCATCCGCCTTGGTGCCCATCTCGGTCACAACCTTGCCGTTTACCTGCACCCGCCCGGCAACAATCAGCTCTTCCGCCTTGCGCCGCGAACACACCCCGGCCGCTGCCAGAATCTTCTGCAGCCGCTCCTGAGAACCAACCTCACTCATTCGCATTCGCTCCTTCGCGCGCAGCTTCTTCGTGCGACTTCTCCTGCAACTCCGTCGCTGCGGGCTCGACCTCTCCCTCAGCAGCCTCCGAGGTACCCTCAACGACCGGCTCCGCGCCCGCCGCGCCCTCAAACGGAAGCTCCTTCTCCGCCGCGTCATCCTCAGTATCCGTCAACTCGCCCGCCATTTTCTCAAACTCTTCCATCGACGGCAGCTCGTTCACGTCCTTCAAGCCAAACCGCAGCAGAAACTCCTTCGTCGTCTTGTACAAAATCGGGCGTCCGATCACCTGCTTCCGGCCCGCCGTGGTAACCAGCTTCCGGCTGATCAGCGACCCCAGCACACCAGAGGAATCCACTCCCCGAATCTCACTGATCTCCGGAACCGTAATCGGCTGCTTGTACGCAATCACCGCCAGCGTCTCCAGCGCCTGCAACGACAGCTTCATCGGTGGCCTCAGGCTCTTCACAAAGCTGCGCACCGCATCGTGATACTCCGGCTTGGTCCCCAGCCGGTAGCCGCCCGCAATCTCGCGAATCTCAATCCCGCGATCGCCCTCGCTGTACTCGGCCATCAGCGGCGCAAGAATCCGCTTCGCCTCATCACGCGCCTCGCGCTCCTTCTGCCGAGCAACCTTCTTCTCGTCTTCCGCTGAAGGCTCCGCCGCGGCTTCGCCTTCTACCGCTCCCGGTTCCCTGGACGCAGCATCACCATCGCCCGCTTCCTCCGGCTCCGTGTCCGGAATCCCCAGCACCGGCTGCGTTACCACTTCGGCTTCGGAGACAAACTCCTCTCGCGCCGCAGCCTCTGCGCTCGTCCGCGCCTCACGCTCTTCCAGCAGCTCCGCCTGGAACAGCCCGGTAATCTGAGACAGCGTGACCGGCTCCTCCGCTGCATAAATAACCGCTTCGATCTTGGCTTTCAAACTCATGGGTAAAAACAGAACCTCTCTGAATACTACAGAAGCTTCCTGCGCGACTCACAGCACCGCACCATCGATAAATCTACGACCAGTCATCGCGCATCTGGCTCATGCGCTCATTCAGCACCTGCTCGAACTGCTCGTGCTTCTTGATATATATCTCGCTGAAATCCCGGTCCTGCCGCAGCAAAATCGCCTGCAGCCGCACCAGCTCCAAAAGCGCCAGAAACATGGTTACCAGAGCCCGCATCGACTTCGTGTTCGCCAGCAGCTTGCGCAACGCTACCGGACGGTCCTCCATCATCAGACGCCGCCGCATATAGTCGATCATCTGGCCCACCGTCACCGTGTCTTCTTCCACGTCCAGCACCGGACGGTTCTTCGCCCGGTCCAGAATCTCCTGGAACACCCGCACCAGATCCATCGTGTCCGCGGCCATCTCCGGCTCCGTGCCCTCCGCGTCGCGAAACTCCCGCATCCCAGGATTCGTCCACGTCGCCGCCTCCACCTGCTGCTTCTCATACAGCATCTGTGCCGCGTTCTTGAAGCGCTCATGCTCCAGCAGCCGCTCCACCAGCTCGCGCCGTGGATCCTCGGCGTCGCCCTCAGCCGTCTCCACCGGCGAGCGCGGCAGCAGCATCTTGCTCTTGATGTGGATCAGCAGCGCAGCCGTGTAGATAAAGTCTCCCGCCGCATCCACGTCGCTTTCCTTCAGATGCTCCACATACACCAGAAACTGCGCCGTGATCTTCGCAATCGGAATGTCGTAAATATCGATGTCCTGCTTGCGAATCAGGTCCAACAGCAGATCCAGCGGCCCGTCATACACCAGGCCCACCGTCACGGAAAACGGATACGCCGACTCCGCCTCTTTCTTCCGTGCAGCCGCATTTCCCACGGCAGCCTTCTCCGGCTCGGGCACAGCAGTCTCAGGCGCCGCAACCTGCTCCGCACCTGCGCTCTCAACTTGCGCCGGCGGATGCGTGCTCTCGGCTTCCGGTGTCTGGCCCGCCTGCCCTGCGATTTGTTCCCGTTCGTCCGTCACCGCAGCCCTCACTCGCTCTGCCCTGCTCCCAAACCCATCGCCGCGCGAACCTCAACCATCGTCTGTTCTGCGCGCGCCGTTGCACGCACCGCGCCCACCGACAATATCTCTCTCACCAGCTTCGGATCGCTCTCATACTTCCGCCGCCGCTCCTGAATCGGAGCCAGACCCGCAACCATCCCATCCGCCAGCCATCCCTTGCATTCGATGCACCCAATCCCTGCCGTCGTACACCCTTCGCGCGCTTTCTGCTGCGTCTCCGCGCTCGAAAACACCTTGTGCAGATCAAACACCGGGCACACCTCGGGATTCCCTTTATCGGTCCGCCGAATCCGCGCCGGGTCCGTCACCATCGGCTTCAGCTTCTGCCGGATCACCGCCTCCGGATCGCTCAGCAGAATCGTGTTCCCGTAGCTCTTTGACATCTTGCGCCCATCCGTCCCCGGCAGCTTGGGCGAAGGCGTCAGCAGCACCTGCGGCTCCGGCAAAATCGGCCGCCCGGAATTTTTCGCTTCGCGGTAAAACTGGTTGAACCGCCGCGCCACCTCGCGCGTAAGCTCCACGTGCGCCACCTGGTCTTGCCCCACCGGCACAAAATCCGCCTGGTACACCAGAATGTCCGCCGACTGCAGCAGCGGATATCCCAGAAACCCATACGTGCTCAGGTCTTTCCCCGTGATATTTTCCTGCTGCTCCTTATACGTCGGAACCCGCTCCAGCCAGCCCAGCGGCGTAATCATCGAGAACAGCAGATGCAGCTCCGCATGCTGCTTCACGTCGCTCTGCACAAACATCACACACTGCTCAGGATCCAGCCCCGCGCCCAGCCAGTCCAGCGCCACTTCATGAATATTCTCAGCCACCTGCGACGGATCGGCATAGTCCGTCGTCAGCGCATGCCAGTCGGCAATAAAGAAATAGCACTCATACTGATGCTGCAAACGCACCCAGTTATAGAGCGCGCCCATGTAGTTGCCTAAATGGAGCTTACCCGTGGGGCGCATGCCGCTCAACACGCGCTTACGTTGTTCAGAAGAGGAGTTCGGCACCCGTGTTCCTTCGCTTGAAATCGCTCGCTCTATTGTACGAGAGCAAGAAGAGGAACACGGGATCTAAACTCGCCACTACCGCAGGGTGCCCCATCCTTCACGCGGCTTCATTGCGTGAAGGGTGGGAGAGATCAAATCTCAATCGACGGTTGTCATCTCGACCGAAGTCCTCCCTTGCTTAAGCGTGGGAGGACGAAGCGGGGGACCGGCTTTTCAATATTTCCCAGCACCGGACATTTCTTTGCAGCATTGGATCGTCATTCCAAGGATATTTTCTGATGATGCCAACTTCCTGCGGCTACTGCTGCGGTTGCTGCTGTTGCTGCTGCTGACCGTTCGGCGGCGGAGGCGCATTCGGCTCCGGACTCCGCGGCGGCGCAAACTTCGGCCGGTTGATCAGCTGGAACCCGTCCCGCACCACAAAAAAGTTCTGCTGCGGCAGGTCCGCCTCCATCAGTTGCCCATCCGGCGTATAGAACAGCTCCACGTTGATCGCGTTCTGCGCGCTTACTGCCACCGTCGTGTGCTGCACTGTGATGTCTCGGCCATTCAGCCGCCCCTGCACATCCGCATCACGGTTGTAGACCGTAGGCACCAACAATCCCGTCTCCTTCGGAATCAGCACCCACGACACCTGTGGATTCTCCAGCCCGACCCGCGTCAGCAGCATGTAGCCCGCCGCATCCAGATCAGGCAACAGCGCCAGATGCTGGTGCCGGTCAATCGTGTTCTGCTGGGCTTTGCCTTTCGCGTCCACATGGATCAGGAACTTCCGGCCCGTCGAATCCGTGTTCACATCGAACGTCACCGCGCTGCCGTTCACTGTTCCTGTTATCTGGTTGCTCACCAGATTCAGCATGTGGTCCAGGTACTGCGTGCTGTTGAAGTCATAGCTGAACTTAGACAGCCGAAGACCACCCTGTGAAGTGATGGTGTACCCCGCCGTTGTTGGCGTAACCGTGTACTGCGACGACCCCACCACCTTGTCGCCCTGGAAAACCTTGTAGTGCTCAGAACCCGCCGGGATGCCCGTCTGCGCCTGGACCAGCCCCATCGGAATCAGCAACGCAAGCAAAAAAGAAAAACCCGAAAAACGCATGCAGATCGCACCTCTCATCTTTTTACGCATTCTTCCTCATTTCCTTTAAACGCATTCCTGCGACGGAAGATGCGGTCAAAAATCGCCCGTCAACGTCAAAAAGCAAAACCCGCCAGGACAAAACCCGGCGGGTCTGGATATTTCTCGCGGCAGCCTACGCAGGCGAAGGGCTTCCTTCCGGCAGTCCCCCGGTACGTCCCGGCTCCGGCTTCAGCACCTGCTGAACATCCTCCACCGTAGCGCCCGCGCCGCCAGAAGGCTTCGTGAACGGAGGCAGATCCTTGCCCTCAATCACCATCCGAATCTCATTCGCATCCAGCGTCTCGCGCTCCAGCAGGGCCGCAGCCAGCCGGTGCATGACATCCTGGTTTGTATCCAGAATGTCATACGCCGAGCGGTACGCCTCATCCACCAGCCGCCGGACTTCCGCATCGATCTGTCGCGCCGTCTCTTCTGAGAAGTCACGGTGCTGCGAGATCTCGCGGCCCAGGAATATCTGCTCCTCCTTCTTGCCGAAGGTCAGCGGTCCCATGCTGCTCATGCCGTATTCGCACACCATCTTGCGCGCCAGATCCGTCGACCGCTCAATGTCGTTGCCCGCGCCGGTCGTCTTGCGATTCATAAAGATCTCTTCAGCGCAGCGCCCGCCCATCAGGATGGCAAGCTGCGTCTCAAGGTAATCCTTCGTCACCGTGTGCTTGTCTTCTTCCGGCAGTTGCATCGTCACGCCCAACGCCATGCCGCGCGGAATAATCGTGACCTTGTGCAGCGGGTCAGCATGGTTCCGCTTGGCCGCCACCAGCACGTGCCCGGCCTCGTGATACGCCGTATCCTTCTTGTCGTCCTCGGTCAGCAGCATCGACCTCCGCTCGGCGCCCATCATGACCTTGTCCTTCGCCTGTTCGAAGTCCACCATGAATACCGCCTTGCGGTTCGCGCGCGCCGCAGTCAGCGCCGCCTCGTTCACCATGTTGGCCAGGTCCGCGCCGCTAAAGCCCGGTGTCCCGCGCGCCAGCACCCGCAGGTCAACGTCATCCGACAGCGGAACCTTCTTCGAATGCACCCGCAGCACTTCCTCGCGGCCGCGCACATCCGGACGGCCCACAATCACCCGGCGGTCAAAGCGTCCCGGCCGCAGCAGCGCCGGATCCAGCACGTCCGGACGGTTCGTCGCCGCCACCAGAATCACCCCGTCATTCGCTTCGAACCCGTCCATCTCAACCAGCAGCTGGTTCAGCGTCTGTTCGCGCTCATCATGCCCGCCGCCCAGACCGGCGCCACGGTGCCGCCCAACTGCGTCTATTTCGTCGATAAAGATGATGCACGGCGCATTCTTCTTGCCCTGCTCAAACAGGTCGCGCACGCGGCTCGCGCCCACGCCAACAAACATCTCCACAAAGTCTGAGCCGGAAATCGAGAAAAACGGCACATTCGCCTCGCCCGCAACCGCACGCGCCAGCAGCGTCTTGCCCGTTCCAGGAGGCCCCACCAGCAGCACACCCTTCGGAATCCGTCCCCCCAGCTTCTGGAACTTCTGCGCATCGCGCAGGAACTCAATAATCTCCTTCAGCTCTTCCTTGGCCTCGTCTACGCCAGCCACATCCTTGAAGGTGATCTTCTTCTGCTGCATCGAAAGCAATCGGGCGCGGCTCTTCCCGAATGACATCGCCTTGTTCCCGCCGCTCTGCATCTGACGGATCATAAAGAACCACAGCCCCACCAGAATCAGCAGCGGAGCCACGTTGATCATTACGCTCCACCATGCACTGCTGTTGCTGTCCTTGATCGTCACCTTGACCTTGTTCTGGTCCAGAACATCATAAAGATGCGGATAATTGGCCGGAATGACCGTGCTGAAGCCTTGCTTGTCCGTGCGAAGTGTCCCGTGCGCCTCACCGCCGTCGATGGTTACCGCAGTAACTTGTCCCTGCTGCGCATCCTGCAGAAACTCCGAAAACGGGATCGCTTTTTCCTTCCCGCTTCCCGTACTCGTCTGGAATACTCTCCAGAGCACGATCAGGCATGCAAAGATGAACACCCAGAAGATGATCTGTTTTACCGTCGAATTCACTCGGGGCAACCTCGTTTCTATCAAGCGCAGCTAAAAGTTTCTATCACGCGCAGCTACAACGACAAAAGCAGCGAGAATGGGCTTCTACACCAGAAAAGTCGCTGCCGATATGCGCTTATACCTTATAGACGCCATTGGCCGGTCGAAGTCGCATACGACTCCCAGACTTCCCTCTCCGGACACACGCCTTAATTAGATGTATTTTACTCCCTAAGGTCGCAAGGACTGCCATTCCTTTTTACCAGCCGTAGCTCCCGCGTCGAGCGCTCCGCCCGCAGCGTCGCCGTGAGCGTCTGCCTCCGGCTTCCGCCCGGCCCGCACATCGCCAGCAATCGCTCGGTCTGCTCGAAATTTAGAGAAATCCCAAGCTCCTTCGCCGCCGCCCGCAAAATCCGCCGCCGCACCGCCGCAGACTCCGGCAACCGCTCCACCTCCAGAGAAAGAACGGCTTCGCCCGGATCCGTCGAAGCCGCCCTCCCTCCGCCGCGAACCGGCCTTCCAGGCAAAAGAAGTTGCGGCAGTATCCGCGTCAGTTCCCTTTGCCAATAAGCCTCTTCATCCCGCGCCAACGTTGCCAGATTGGCTAATTGCCCTCGAATCTGGGGATTGAACGTGCCCAGGGCAGGAAGAAGCTCATGTCGAAGCCGGTTTCGCGTATAGCTCATATCGGAATTCGTGGCGTCTTCCCGCCAGGAGTGTCCTGTATGGGACAGCCACGCCTCAATCTCTTCCCGCCGCACCCCCAAAAACGGACGCACAATCACCCCCCGCCGCTCCTCCAGCACCGGATAAATCCCGCTCAATCCCTCCGTCCACGCCCCCCGCAGCAGCCGATGCAGCACCGTCTCCGCCTGGTCGTCCAGCGTGTGCCCCGTCGCCACCGCGTCCGCCACCCCGGCCTCCAGCAGCTCTCGAAACCACCCATACCGCAGCCGCCGCGCGCCCTCCTCCAGCGTCTCGCGCCGCTCCCGCGACTCCTTCACCGCGTCCACATCCCTGCGGTGAAACGTGAGCCCCAGCTCCGCCGCCAGCCCCGCCACAAACTCCGCATCCGCGTCCGCATCCGCCCCGCGAATCCCGTGGTGCATATGCGCAACCTGCAGCACCAGCCCGATCTCCCCAGCCGCCTCCACCAGCGTTCGCAGCAGCGCCACCGAGTCCGCCCCGCCCGACACCCCCACCGCCAGCCGCATCCCCGGCTTCAGCAGCGTCCTGTCGAGTTCCAGCCTCTCCGCCATCACACCATCCTAAAGCAGCAAGTCAGCAAGAAGCAGCAAGTCAGCAAGTTAGCGAAAACCGGCCAGCGACCCGGTACAAGAATTACCCCCCCCCAAGACTTACCCCATTGTTCAAGGCTTCCCCCTCCCACCTTATAGCCGACTCGCTGACCGTCGCAGAGGGCTGCCCCGCTGACTTGCTGACTTGCTAACTTGCTGACTTGCTGACCCGCTAACTTGCCGACCCGCTAACTCGCTGCCGTATACTTCTCACCATGCTGGAAACCAGACGGGCCACACCCGCCGACGCCGCCCTCATCACCCATCACCGCCGCCGCATGTTCGTCGATGCCGGACGCGCCGACAACCAGGTCCTCGACGTCATGGCCCGCAACTTCGAGCCCTGGGTCGCGAAAGCCATCGAGGACGGCATCTACATCGGCTGGCTCACCACCGACGGAGACCGCGTCGTCGCCGGAGCCGGCCTCATGATCCTCGACTGGGCGCCGCACCCGCTCGACCCGCGCTCCACCCATCGCGCCTATCTGCTCAACGTCTACGTCGAGCCGGATTACCGCCGCAAAAAACTCGCCAGCCACCTCATCGAGTTCGCCCTCGCCGAGGCCCGCAGCCGCAAAATCCGCGTCGTCGCCCTCCACTCAACGGAAGAAGCGCGCCGCCTATACGAAACCAACGGCTTCCGCCGCACCAACGAAATGTTCTACGTCGAACCGGTAGAACCCTAGCCGGTAGAACCGTAAAACATCGCCGTTCATTCATAAGGTTTGGATCGCACGGAGGATCGATTTCGGCGCGTGGCCCACATCTCAAATATCCTCCACCATGCGGAATGTGGGTGCCCCACGTCTCGCTTTTGAAACGTGGGCCCTTGCGCAGATTTCTCTTGCCGACCGCTTTTTAGCTGACCGGAGTTCGGCGAACCACTTCGCCGCCCAACCCGCTCCTCGGCTGACTTGCTGGCTCGCTGACCTGCTGACTAGCTGCTCCTGAACCCATCCATCCTTCCCTTCCGCACTTCCCCCGCCAGCCGCTCAATATCCCCCGACAGCACCCGGTCCTCCGTAAGCGGAGCCACCACCTCCCGCACCACCCCAGACGCGCGCTCAACCTCCCGCGCAGGCTTCAGCGGAAGCCGATACTCCAATCCCTGCGCAGCCGCCATCAGCTCAATCGCCAGCGCGTACTCGGCATTCTGCACAATCTGCCTTAACTTCAGCGCCGCCGTCATGCCCATCGACACATGATCTTCCTTCCCGCCCGACGTAGGCACCGAATCCACACTCGCCGGATGCGCCAGCACCTTCGCCTCGTTCAGCAGCGCCGCCGCCGCCACATGAGCGATCATCAGCCCCGACGACACCCCCGCATGTGGAGACAGAAACGCCGGCAGCCCTTCGTTAATATCCGGATTGATCAGCCGGTCGATCCGCCGCTCGCTTATGCTCATCAGGTCCGTCAGCGCAATCGCCGCATAATCCAGCGCCAGCGCCAGCGGAGCACCATGGAAGTTCCCGCCCGAAACAATCTCCGCGCTCTCCGCAAATATCAACGGATTATCCGTCGCCGATCCCGACTCCACCTCAATCACCGCGCGCACATGCCCCAGCGCGCCCCGCGCCGCGCCATGCACCTGCGGCATGCAGCGCAAACAATACGCATCCTGCACCCGCGAATCATTCTGCCGGTGCGACTCCCGAATCTCGCTGTCCTCCAGCAACCTCCGCAAATGCTCCGCCGCCGCCACCTGCCCCGCGTGCGGCCTGGCCGCATGAATCCGCGCATCAAACGCCGCCGGAGTTCCGCGCAGCGCCTCCAGAGACATCGCCCCCGCCACATCAAACAGCTCCACCACCCGCAGAGCCCGCGCCAGAGCCAGCCCGCCCACGCCGCACATCGCCTGCGTCCCATTCAGCAGCGCCAGTCCTTCCTTCGCACCCAGCCGCAGCGGATCAATTCCCGCCCGCTCCAGCGCGTCTGCAGCCGCAACCCGCTCGCCGCCGAAGAACACCTCGCCCTCGCCCATCATCGCCAGCGCCAAATGCGCCAGCGGAGCCAGATCCCCGCTCGCCCCCACCGACCCCCGCGCCGGAACCACCGGATGCACCCGCGCCTGCAGCATCACCGCCAGCGTCTCCACCACCACCGGACGCACCCCGCTCAGCCCCTTCGCCAGCACATTCGCCCGCAGCAGCAGCATCGCCCGCACTTCATCTTCGGGCAGCGGCTCGCCCAGCCCGCAAGCATGGCTGCGCACCAGGTTCCGCTGCAGCGCCTCCAGTTCATCCGGAGCGATCCGCACATCGCTCAACTTCCCAAATCCTGTGTTAATCCCGTACGCCGTCTCGCCCCGCGCCAGCAGTTCCTCCACCACCTGCCGCGACGCCTCCATCCGCCCATAGGCCTCTGGCGCAATCGAAACCGCGCAGCCATCCACCGCAACCGCAACCATCTCTTCCAGGCTCAGCGCCCGCCCATCCAGTTCCAGATTTGTCATCTCACCATCCACACCGCCGCAAAAAAACGGACGGTTCTGAAAGAACCGTCCATTCTAATGGCTGGAAGCTGGAAGCTAATAGCTAGTAGCTAGTGGCTGCTCTCCGGCAAAATTACCCGGTATCCCTTCCATCCGTAATACGCGATGAAGACGTAGCACAACACCGGAACTATAAACGCGTGGTGGATGCCGATATGGTCCGCCAGAATCCCCTGAATCTCCGGAATCACCGCGCCGCCTACAATCGCAATCACCAGCAGGCCGGAAGCCTCGCCCGTCAGCGGCCCCATCTCCGCAATCCCCAGCGTAAAGATGCTCGGGAACATGATCGAGTTGAACAGCCCCACCGCCAGAATGCTCCACATGGCCACGTGCCCAACGCTGATCATCGAGACCAGCGTCAGCACCAGCGCCACAATCGCGCAAATCGCCACCAGCTTGTTCGTCTTCATCTTCTGCAGTACCGCCGAGCCGATAAACCGCCCCACCATCGCGCCGCCCCAGTAGAACGGAACAAGGTTAGCCGCCGCCAGCGCCGTTAGCCCTGCAATGTACGACTGTCCAAAGTAGTTAATCAGGAAGCTGCCGATAGAAACCTCGGCGCCCACATAGACAAAAATCGCTACCGCGCCCAGCACCACATGCGGATACCGCCAGATACTGTGCTTCTTGCCGCCTTCCTTGATCGGGCGGAAGTCCTTCGTCGTCTCAATGCGCGGGAACTTGTACCAGGCAATTGCCAGCCCCACCAGCAACAGAACCAGCGTAAACACGATGTAGGGCATCTTCACCGTTGCTGCCTGGTGCTGCCGATATACATTCAGCGCCGCCGGAGACATCGCACTCGTGTTCTGAACCAGCTTTTCCGCGCCCTTCAAAATCAGATAGCCGCCCAGCGGAGGCCCTACCGTCGTGCCCAATGAATTGAACGCCTGCGCCAGATTTAATCGGCTCGATGCTGTCTGCGGAGACCCCAGCACCGTCACATAAGGATTCGCCGACACCTGCAGCGCCGTCATGCCCGCCGCCAGAACAATCAGTGCCGCCAGAAACAATGGATACGAAGGCAGGTTCGCCGCCGGAATGAACAAAATCGCGCCCAGCGCCATCGTGAACAGCCCCACCACCATCGTCCGCTGGTAGCCAATCCACTCCACAACCTTGCCCGCCGGGAATCCAAACACCGCATACGAGGTGAAAAACGCAAACTGAACCAGCATCACCTGGGCATAGTTCAAATCAAAAATCGCCTTCAGATGAGGAATCAGAATGTCGTTCAGCGACGTCAGAAATCCCCAGATGAAAAACAGCGATGTGACCATCACAAATGCGCTTGTATAACCGCTCCCGCCGCCCGAGGTGGTCGTAGCGGTTGTCGAGTTGCCTGCTGCTCCAATTGCCATTGTTTGTCCTGTATCCGCGATTTACAGCTTCGTATACTGCTTCCCGCAAGCATCATACCTGCTCAATCGATTCATTGACGAGAGACACACGCTCCCCCCCCCCCCGCGGCGCCGCAAATACTCCCTGCGGAAATCTGCCTCCAGCCACCCGGCACGCATCTCTCACAAAAATTGAAACTTTGCTTGCCAAATCTCGTCTTTTCCTAAAGGAAACGTTCCCAACTCTCCAGGCCTGCTCCTGAGTATCTGGGAATCTGGTAAGTATCTGGGAATCTGGTAAATCGAACCCGCAGCGACAGGAAGACATTCATGCGATTCCGTTCCATTGCTCTTTTCACCGCGCTCGCCAGCATCACCGCGCTTGGGCCGTTCATTCCCGCCCGCGCCGCTCAGGCCCAGGCCGCCACGCCATCACGCGTCGTTGGCGCCGTTACCGCTGTCGGCAGCAGCTCGCTTACCGTCAAGCCCGACAAGGGCGCGCCCATCACGATAACCGTCGCTGACAACGCCCGCATCCTTGAGACCCAGCCGGGAGCCAAAACCCTCGCCGGAGCCACCCACATCCAGCTCAGCGGCATCTCCGTCGGCGACCGCGTCCTTGCGGCCGTCAAACCCTCGGCCGATGGATCGTCCCTTACCGCCTCCATGCTCATCTGCATGAAGCAGTCCGCCATCGCGATGCGCCGTCAGGCTGAGGAAGCCGCCTGGCGCAAAGGCGTCGGAGGACTGGTCAAAACCGTCGATCCCGCCACCGGAACCATCACCATCGCCTCCGGCCCGCATACCATCACCGTCCACACCACGCCCTCCACCACCTTCCGCCGCTACAGTCCAAATTCCATCCAGTTTGCCGACACCACGCCTTCCACCATTGCCACCATTCATCCCGGCGACCAGCTTCGCGCCCGCGGTCCGCACGCACCCGCCGCAACCGAGCTCACCGCCAACGCTGTCGTCTCCGGCGCCTTCCGCAACATCGCAGCGACCGTCATCTCCACTGACCCCGCCGCCAACACTGTCACGATCCACGACCTCGCCACCAAAAAGCCCGTCGTGATTCACATCAATGCCGAATCGCAGATGCACAAACTCCCGCAGCGCATGGCCGAATATCTAGCCACGCGCTTCAAGCATTCCGGTCCCCCGTCCGGTGGCGCCCATCCTATGCCGGAGCATGCAGAAGCCCACATGCAGCCGGGAACCAATGGAAACTCGCATGCCGGCGACGACCTCAGCCAGATGCTTGCCCGCACCCCAACCATGCAACTCTCTGACCTGCACAAAGGCAATGCCGTCATGATTGTCGCCACGCAAGGCACACCAGGCTCCGCAACTGCTGTCGCTCTGATCGCCGGAGTCGAACCAATCCTCACCGCTTCGCCGTCCGCCAGCAAAAGCGTGTTCTCCGCCTCCTGGAATGTAGGCGGCGGCAACGCCTCACAGTCTGCCGGTGAAGCAGGTACACCCTGAGCCCGGCCTCTGCCCGCCGGCGATCGCTATGCAAGTCTGCCCGGACAAAAGACCCGGACAGGAAAATCTACTCGCGGCTCTGCCGCACTCACGGGAGAGTACTTCCTTTCCCGCAACATTTTGACCGGAGCACCGTGAACTCTCTTCGACGCCATTTCGTTCTCTTCATCGCTCTCATCGCCGCGTGCCTCTGCACCGCCGCCGCGCAGTCTGTCTCACTCAGTGGAACCATCACCGACCCCAGCGGCGCCGTCATTTCCAACGCTACCGTCAGCCTCACCACTCCGGACGGCCACACCGTCGCCAGCGTCAAGTCAGACAGCTCCGGCGCATACAAAGTGACCGGCCTTAAACCCGGCCTTTACATCGTCATTGCCCGCGCCGAGGGTTTCGCAACCTCCGAGTCTAGGGCCGTCAACTTCGCTGACAGACAAAGTCTGCTCTTCAATATCAAGCTGCGGATCGCAGTCGCCAAAGAGCAGGTCATCGTCAATACAAACACCCCCACCGTCAGCGTTGCGCCCACCAGCAACGCCAGCGCCATCGTCATTAAAGGCAGTGACCTCGACGCGCTCTCCAACGACCCCGACGAGTTACAGGACGAACTCAATGCTCTGGCCGGTCCCGCAGCCGGTCCCAACGGCGGTCAGATCTATATCGACGGATTCACCGGCGGCCAGCTCCCACCCAAGTCCGCCATCCGCGAAATCCGCATCAACCGCAATCCCTTCTCCGCCGAATACGACAAACTCGGCTATGGCCGCATCGAGATCCTCACCAAACCCGGAACCAACCAGCTCCACGGTCAGTTCTTCGTCTTCGGCAATGCGTCACAGTTCAATACCGGCAACCCGTTCGACAAGAACATTCCCGACTACTACAGCTACATGTTCAACGGCACGGTGAGCGGCCGCCTTAACAAGGACATGTCCTTCTTCGTCAGCGCCCAGCGCCGCCAGATTGAGGACGATGCCATCGTCACCGCCTACCGCCTCGCCGGCGAAGTCAACGGAGATTTTGCCAACGGCATCTACAACAACTCCGCTGACTACAACCCGGTCAGCTTTAACGACTCTCTGATCACGCCGCGCACCCGCACCAATATCAGCCCGCGCGTCGACATTGGCCTTGGCTCAAAAAATACCCTCACCATCCGCTACCAGTACTACAACGACGGCGAACAAAACCAGGGCGTTGGCCAGTTCAGCCTGCGCGACCAGGCCTACAACACCACCTCCAGCGAGAACACACTGCAAATGAGCGACAGCCAGATCATCGGCAACAGAGTCATCAACGACACGCGCTTCGAGTTCCGGCGCGATGCATCCACACAGACGCCCGCCGGCACAACCCCGCAGGTGCAGGTCTCAGGCCTTGAAACCCTCGGCGGAAGCGCCAGCGGGATCAGCAATGGCCATACGAATTACTACGAATTGCAGAACAACACCGCCGTCGACGCCGGCAAGCACTCGCTCAACATCGGTGGACGTCTCCGGGTAAATCGCAACGCCGAGACCTCCAACGGCGGCTTCAACGGCACCTTCACCTTCGGCGGTAACCGCTGCTCCTCCGGACAGACCGGCTGCACCACAACCACCGCCGCACAGAACTACGCCAACACCATCTACGGGCTCGGCACCGGCCAAACCTGGACCCAGATCCACGCCAACGGCGGCGGCCCCAGCCAGCTCAATCTCACCTACGGCAACCCCAAAATCACCGCCTCCATGGCCGACGTCGCCCTCTACTATCAGGACGACTGGAGCGTCCGCCCGAACTTCACCTTCAGCTATGGCATCCGCTGGGAATCGCAGACGGGCATCCACGACAAGAATGATTGGGCGCCGCGCTTCGGACTCGCCTGGGGCCTCGCCAAACCCGGTAAGCAGGCCAAGACCGTCCTCCGCGCCGGCTACGGATTCTTCTACAACCGCTTCGGACTCAGCCAGATCATGCAGGCCGACCGTCTCAACGACAGCCCGGATTCTCCTCTGCACGAATCTGTCATTCAAGAGCCTACCTGCTTCAGCGCCACCAGTATCACTGCAGCCGACATCCCATCCTGCGAAGGCGCCGGCAGCGCCAGCAGCAAGACTGCCGTCTACCAGATCGCGCCCGGCCTACATTCGCCCGTCGATGAGCAGGTCGCCGCGAGCATCGAGCGCCAGGTCACCAAAGGCTCCACCTTCTCGGTCACCTATCTCTACTCGCTCGGCCAGCACCAACTCCTCACTCGCAACGCCAATGCGCCGCAGCTTCCCACCTATGATCCCGCTCAGCCCAACGTCTACCAGTACTACTCTGAGGCCGTTTACAAGCAGAACCAGATCATCGCCAACTTCAATGCCCGCTTCGGCCAGGGCGTCACATTCTTCGGCTTCTACACCGCCAGTTGGGCCAACAGTGATACCAGCGGCATCGGCTCCAATCCATCCGACTCCGCCAACCTCAAGCTCGACTACGGACGCGCACATTTTGATGTCCGCAATCGCCTGTTCTTCATGGGCTCCTTCACCGCCCCTTGGGACATGCGCTTCAGCCCCTTCATCGTCGCCCAGTCCGGACAACCCTTTAACATCACTCTCGGCCAGGACGTCAACGGCGACTCCTTCTTCAATGACCGCCCCTCCTACGCACAGCCCGGAGACACCAACACCATCGCCACGCAGTACGGCGACTTCAACCTCAACCCCGGTACCAGCTACAAGCCCATCCCCGTCAACCTCGGCGACGGCCCCGCGCTTTTCACCTTCAATTTGCGTGTCAGCAAGTCCATCGCCTTTGGTCCCAAGGTCGCCCACGGCGGCTTCAACGGAGGCTTCCACGGGCACTGGCACGGCCGCGGACTCGGCGGAGGCGGACTCAATGGCGGTGGCGGAGGCCATGGCCCCTTCGAGAAGAAGAAAGAGGTCAACCGCCGCTTCAACATGACCTTCGACGTACACGCCCTCAATCTCTTCAACGACATCAACTACGCACCACCCACCGGCGTCCTCGGCTCCCCCGAGTTCGGCAAGTCCAACGCCCTCGCCGGACGCATCTTCTCCTCCGGCTCAGCCAGCCGACGCATTTTCGCGTCGCTCGTCTTCGCTTTCTAAAAGCCCTTTAGACAAATCCGGCCATCCTTGCAACCACGCAAGGATGGCCTTTTCTTTGCCCCAAATCGCGGATGCATCCAGCCCTGTCTACTCCCCCATATCAATCTGCGCCCGCTGCAGCTTGTCGGAGTAGTCCACATACACCGACTTCCACGTCGTGTAGAAGTCCAGCGCACCCGTGCCGCCCTCGCGATGCCCATTGCCCGTCTGCTTCACACCGCCAAACGGCAAATGTACCTCCGCCCCAATCGTCGGAGCATTCACATACGTTATCCCCGCCTCCAGGTCGCGCATCGCCCGGAATGCCCGGTTCACGTCCCGCGAATACAGCGCCGTCGACAACCCGTACTGAATCCCGTTCGCAATCTCAATAGCCTCGTCAAAGTCCGCAAACTCAATCAGGCTCACCACCGGCCCAAACACCTCTTCCTGTGCAATCCGCATCCCCGGCTTCACCCCGCCAAACACCGTCGGTGCGAAAAAGTGCCCCTTGTCATACCCGCCGTCTTCAAGCGGAGTCCCGCCCGTCAGCAGCTTCGCGCCTTCCTTCTTTGCAATCTCGCAGTACTTGATCGACGTTTCGATCTGCTGCTGGTTGATCTGCGGCCCCATCTGCACATGCTCGTCCAGACCATTGCCCACCTTCAGCGCATCCGCCCGCGCCACCAGCTTCGCCGTGAACTCCGCCGCGATCTTCTTGTGCAGCAGAATCCGGCTCGTCGCCGTGCACCGCTGTCCCGTCGTGCCGAACACCCCCCATACAGCGCCATCCAGCGCCAGCTCCAGATTCGCGTCGTCCATCACAATCATCGCGTTCTTGCCGCCCATCTCCAGCGAACACGGTTTGAAGCTCGCCGCCGCTGTCTGCCCCACCACGCGGCCCACTTCGCTCGATCCGGTAAAGGACACCGCCTTTACCCCCGCATGCGACACAAGCGGCGCGCCCGCCTCCGGCCCAAAGCCCGTCACAATGTTCACCACCCCCGGCGGCAGCCCCGCGTCCATCAGCGTCTGCACCAGGTTGAAGGTCGAAAGCGGCGTGTCCTCCGCCGGCTTGATCACGCACGTGTTCCCGCACACCAGCGCCGGAAACAGCTTCCACGACGGAATCGCCATCGGAAAATTCCACGGCGCAATCATTCCGCACACCCCCACCGGCATCCGTACCGACATGGCAAACTTGTTCCGCAGCTCCGAAGGCGTCGTCTGCCCAAACAGACGCCGTCCCTCGCCGGCCATGTAGTAGGCCGTATCGATGGCCTCCTGCACGTCGCCGCGCGTCTCGCTCAGCACCTTGCCCATCTCGCGCGTCATGTCCTGCGCATACTCTTCCTTGCGCTGGGTCAGAATCTCGCCTGTCCGGTACAGAATCTCCGCCCGCTTCGGCGCCGGAGTCAGCCGCCATGTCTTCCACGCTTCTGCCGCCGCCTGCACCGCCGCGTCCACATCCTCCGCGCCCGACGACTGGAACTCGCCCACCACATCCTCCGAGTCCGCCGGATTCACGTTCAAAAAGGTCTTTCCCGTGCGCGCCGCCACCCACGCACCGCCGATTAAATTCTTATAGAGCTTCGTAGACACAAAATTCTCCTCATGGTGAAACAGTCCAGCATAGCAAGAAGCGTGGAAACTCGGCACCCTCCGCCCCACCCTTGGCCCAACTGGCCCCACCCCCATTGCAATCCGTCGTCTTTTTTCGTAAAACTCCTGTAGAGACCGCACCCGCTGACCGCACCCGCCGTTCATAGGCCGTACAATAAGTGCGAGTCTCACAGGAATAGTTCAATTTTTCATGACATCGAATGGTTTTTCGTCGCGGTCGTCGCGTTCGCATAGTCTGCGTTCGCTGTTTAGTGTCTTCTCCAGCGATCTCGCAATCGATCTGGGCACCGCAAACACCCTCGTCTACGCCGCCGGTAAAGGCATCGTCGTCAATGAGCCCTCCATCGTCGCCATCAATAAAAACACCGGCGAGGTCGAGGCCGTCGGCAAGGAAGCCAAGGAAATGCTCGGCCGCACCCCCGGCAACATCGTCGCCATCAAGCCCATGAAGGACGGCGTCATCGCCGACTTCAAGGTCACCGAGAAGATGCTCAACTACTTCATTCAGAAGGCCCACAATCGCAAAATGATGGTGCACCCACGCATCGTCATCGGCGTGCCGTCTGAAATCACCCAGGTCGAAAAACGCGCCGTCGAGGACTCCGCCTACCGCGCCAAGGCCAGCGAGGTCTTCCTCGTCGAGCAGGCCATGGTCGCCGCCATCGGCGCCGGCCTCCCCATCACCGAACCCAGCGGAAACATGGTCGTCGACATCGGCGGCGGAACCACTGATATCGCCGTCATCTCCCTGTCCGGTATCGTCTATTCGCGCTCCGTACGCATGGCGGGCAACCAGATGGACGAGGCCATCATGAATTTCCTCAAGCGCAAGTACAACCTGCTCATCGGCGAGCGCACCGCCGAGCAGATCAAAATTGAGGTCGGCTCCGCCTACCCTCTCGACAAGCCCATAACCATGGAGATCAAGGGCCGTAACCTCATTGAGGGTGTTCCCAAAACCATCACCATTGACGACAGCGAAATCCGCGAGTCCCTCGGCGAGTGCATCTCCACCATCATGAACGCCATACGCGTCGCGCTGGAGCGCACGCCCCCCGAGCTAAGCGCCGACATCAGCGATCGCGGCATCGTGCTCACCGGCGGCGGCGCGCTCATCAAGAACCTCGACAAGCGCATCCGCGAGGAAACCGGACTGCCCGTCTCCATCGCCGATGACCCGCTGGCCAGCGTCGTCCTCGGCACCGGAAAAATGCTCAGCGACTTCCGCCTGCTGCGCAAAATCAAGATTGACTAGTGTACTGAGTCTTAAATTCGTTAAAGAAATGATTTTGAGTCTTGTATCAGGGCACGACTTCAGTCGTACCGTAAATGGCGCAAAACAGATGGGCTTTAGCCCCTGAGTGCTGCTATTCGAATCGCTTCCATGGATCGAATTGTTGAATGAACTTCAGACTCAGGACACTAGAGGCAGGTATTAACTTTAGGGTTGCGGCGAACTCTGCCTCGCATCGCAGAATTTTGCCCGCAGCACCTCTCGCCTTAGAGTTAAGAACAGCCTCTCAAACATTTCCCCTCTGGCCAGGCTGTCTGTCACAGCCACGGGTGAAATGTCTTAGCATGAGGGAAACGCGCCCGCTCCGCGCGAGCGCACTAAGGAGTAGCCCGGCAGCCGCTGCCGCCCAACCGCATGGATTCTTTCGTCAGCCGCTATAAAAACGCCCTCGTGCTCATCCTTGTGCTCGTGGCGCAGTTGCTGGCGCTTGCCATCCAGGCCAAGCGCCCTGCGGGCCCCGGATCCGACCAGCCCACCGTCAGCCTCCTGCGCTATGCAGTCGTGGCAGTCGTCACTCCTCCTGAGCGCCTTATCGTCGGTACCGGCCTCTGGGCCCGCTCTCTCTGGACCGGCTACATCGACCTCATCCATGTCCGCAAGCAGAACGCAGCCCTTCGCCAGCAAATCCTGCGCCTGCGCATCGAGCAGGCTGGCCTCGCACAGGACGCGGCACAGGGCCAGCGCCTTGAGCACCTGCTCGACTTCAAGCAGCACTACATCTACAAGACACTCCCTGCGCAGATTATCGGCACCAGCGGCACCGACCAGTCCAGGGTCCTATACATCGACCAGGGCTCCCACGACGGCCTCAAACAGGACATGCCCGTCATCACCGCCGACGGCATCGTCGGCAAAATCAAGGACGTCTTCCCACACACCAGCCAGGTCCTGCTCATCACCGACCCCACCAGCGGCGTTGGCGTCGTCCTCCAGACCACCCGCACCAGGGGCATCCTCAAGGGCCGCGCTTACGGCCAGTTGCAGGTCGTAGACGTTTCCCCTGACAGCCGCATCAAGCCCGGTGAAACCATCCTCACCAGCGGCGGTGACCAGATTTTCCCGCGCGGCCTGCCAGTCGGCACCGTCGAGCGCATCGTCCCCGACCCTCAACACGACCCACTCGTTGACATCCTCGTCCACCCCGCCGCCCATCTCGCTGCACTCGAAGAGGTTCTCGTCGTCACCAACGTCGGCAATTCCCAGTCCCCCCAGGAAGCAAAGGACATCGCCGAAAGCGAGGCCGAAAGCGTAGCCGCCCAAAAGCGCGCCTCAGACATCCTCTCCGAACGCCTGCCCAGCCGCTACGATCCCAACGCTCCCGCCGACACCAACCCCCAGACCACCACCGACGCCAACGGCAATCCCATCCGCCCGCCCGCTCCGCCCGCCCCCGTCCATCCCGATCAGTTCAGTCCCGACGCCGAGCCGGCCGCTGCCGACATGACCCCCGGCCATCGCTGGGCTCCAGTTAAAGGGGGGGCCGAGGACACCAGTAAGGCCAGCCAACCGACCGCTGCACAGCAGACCAGCGCCGCGAACGCGGGGACCACTGTAACCGCCCAACCGCAGCAGCCCGCCGCCGCCGCGTCCAATCCGCAAACATCCGCACCGCAGGCTCAAAAGCAGGCAGCCGCAAAACAGCGCCGCAAAGCAGCGCCCGCGATAACACCCAAAAACGCTCCGGCACCGCAGGGAGGACTCCGCTAGCAATGGCCCTCATGGCATCCACGCGTCGCGAGGCCGACGCACAGTCCTTTCCCTTTTGGGTCTACCTCCTCGCGCCGCTGCTCGCGCTCGGACTCCAGTCCTTTGCCCCGCTGCTCTTCCCGCGCTTTTCCGTCCTCGATCTGCCGCTGCTCATCGTCATCTACTTCGCCTCCACGCTGCGTACGCCTATCACCGCGACCATTGGCGGCGCGTTCATCGGCCTGGCCCAGGATGCCCTCACCCACCAGCCTCTCGGTGTCTTCGGCATCGCCAAGGCCTTCATCGGCTACGTCGCCGCCTCGCTCGGCGTCCGCATCGATACGGAAAGCCCGCTCACCCGCTCCATCCTCATCTTCCTCTTCGTGCTGCTCAACGACGCCATCGACTGGGTCCTGGTCCGGCATATGCTCAACCAGCCCATGCCCTGGGCATGGTTGCATGAGCTGGTTCGTGCCGCCGTCAATACCTTCATTGCACTCATCCTCTTCGGACTCCTCGACCGGCTCAAACGGCGGGAGTAGCATGGAGGAAACACCCTCTTCGTAATAGCTCGCCAAACACTCAAAATGATTCACTGATGAGCGACTTCATCCGCATCTTCGACAAAAGAAAAGACAGCATCCCGCCCTACAAGCTTGCCGTCTTCCAGTATGGAATCGTCCTCATCCTGGCCGTGCTTATCTTCGGGCTGTGGCGTCTGCAGGTCGTCGGCGCGCAGAACTATCACGCGCTGGCCGAGGCCAACCGCATCCGCAAGGTTCCCATCCTCGCTGCCCGAGGACAGATCTTCGACCGTGATGGCCGTCTGCTGGTCGACAATTACCCCTCCGTCTCCTGCTTTCTCGTTCGCGAGCAGGGCCACGACATCAAGCCCGACCTGTCTCTCATCGCGCGCGGCCTGCACATGACCGTCGACCAGATCAACGACATCATCCGCAAATACCGCGGCTCGCCCAAATTCCAGCCCATCCCGCTCAAAGAGGACATCACCCCCGACGAGCAGGAATTCATCGCCGCCCACGCCGACGAAATGCCTGAGCTCGAAACCATCGAGGAGCAACGCCGCCTCTATCCCAGAGATGGATTCGCCGCCAACCTCATCGGCTACGTCGGTGAGGTCAGCGAGCAGATGCTCGACAACGATCCCCGCTATGCCTTTGACCAGCCCGGCGACGTCGTCGGACGCTCCGGTGTCGAGGAATCCTACGACTCCATCCTCCGCGGACAGGATGGCTCCCGCGACGTCCTCGTCGATAGCCGCGGACGCGAAGTCGGCGTGCTCGGCACCGAACCGTCCGTCCCCGGCAAAAACCTCCGCCTCACCATCGACCTCGACCTTCAGCGCGCCGCGGAAAACGCCATCGGCAACCGCGACGGCGCCATCGTCGCCCTCGATCCCCACACCGGCGAAGTTCTCGCCATGGTCAGCCGCCCCACCTTCGATCCCAATCAGTTTTCCGTCCACATCAGCCGCGAAGAGTGGAACAAGCTCATCACTGATCCCAACCATCCCCTGCTCAACAAAGCCATCCAGGCCATGTCGCCTCCAGGCTCGACCTTCAAAATCGTCATGACCCTCGCCGGCCTGCAGGAAGGCATCGCGCAGAACCTCACCGTCAACTGCCAGGGCGGAGCCACCTTCTACGGCCACTTCTACGCCTGCGACCGCCACCACGGAGAGGTCAACATCCACAACGCTCTGCCCTACTCCTGCGACACCTACTACTACACGCTCGCCGTCAAGCTCGGCATTGACACCATCGCAAAATACGCCCACGAAGCCGGCATCGGACAGAAGACCGGTATCGACCTGCCCAATGAAATTGCCGGGGTCATGCCTTCGCCCCAGTGGGCCATGCGCAACTTCCACCGCAAGTGGTACGCCGGTGAAACCGTCTCCGTCGGCATCGGTCAGGGGGCCGTCGCCGTTACCCCCATCCAACTCGCCCGCACCATCGGAGGCATTGCCTCCGGCGGCGTCTTCAAGCGCCCCCACGTCGTCTTCCCCAGCGAGTTGCCCAAAGAACTCCGCCAGGCCATTCTCGACACCTATCCCGGCTCCGGCGACAAGACCATTCCCATCAGCCCCGCCAACTGGCAGATCATCACCGACGATATGGCCAACGTCACCCAGTCCCCCATCGGCACCGCCTACTCGTCCCGTCTCGCCGACATCGACTTCGCCGGCAAAACCGGCACCGCGCAGGTTGTCAGCCATAGTTTCGGAGCCAACAAGGTGTCCTCCGATGTCAGCCAGCGCGCCAATGCCTGGTTCGTCGGAGTTGCCCCGCGCCGCAATCCTGACATCGTGGTCGTTGTCTTCTGGCAGCACGGCGGCTGGGGAACAGACTCCGCACACATGGCCGCCCAGGTCATCCAGGCATTCGTCGACAAGCAGCGCCGCCTCGACCACAACCTGGTAGCTCAGCAGCCCGGCCAGTCCGCGCAGAAACCCGACACGCAGAAACCTGAAAAAATCGACGTCGGAGCCGTCTGGTCCGTCCCCGGAGACCCCGGCATCTTCGGCGGCAAGCCGCTTGTGCCGGCCTCCGGCAAGTCAAAATCCGGCCAGCCAGCCACCCCCCAACTCGCCTCCACGCGCGCCGGACACTTCTACATCACCTTCCCACCGGCCCCAGCAGCCCCGCCGGCAAACCCCCTTGCCACATCCGCCTCCAGTACGCTCGCTGAGGTGGTCCACTAGTCCCCTATGAGCCGCCGCATCCTCTCCTTCCGCGACTTCGACTGGACCCTCCTCGGCTTCGTCCTTGTGCTGGCTGTCATCAGCGTATTTGAGATTTACTCCGCCACCCTGCATACCAAATTCGTAGGCTTCTACAAACAGCAGATTCTCTGGTTCTTCGCTGGCCTGGCCGCCATGTTCGTCCTTTCCGTCATCGACTACCACCGTCTGCTCGACATCGCCTACTGGCTCTACGGCTTCTGCATTCTCTCGCTGATTGCCGTCAGGGTCGTAGGCGCTCCAGTCCTCGGTGCGCGCCGCTGGATCAGGCTCCCCGGCGGCATTCACTTCCAGCCCTCCGAATGGGTCAAGCTCGTCCTCATCCTCGTCGTTACCCGCTACTTCATCAGCCTCATCGGACGCAGGCTCACCTGGACCGATGTCCTCAAGTCCATGGCCCTCGTCGGAGTCCCCATGCTGTTTGTTCTCAAGCAGCCCGACCTCGGCACCGCCCTCACCTACTCGCCCATCCTCCTCGCCGGACTCTTCCTCGGCGGCATCGACTGGAAAAAGGCCACCATCCTCATCCTCGCCGCTCTCACCCTCGCCGGCATTGCCTTCACCACCAATAAAGTCCTCAAACCCTACCAAAAAGCCCGCCTCACCAGCTTCATCAACCCCGGCGCCGACCCCAAAGGCAGCGGCTACCAGATCCTGCAGTCTAAAATCGCCGTCGGCGATGGCGGAGTCTTCGGTCGAGGCGCCACCAAGGGAACTCAGACTCAGGGAGACTTTCTCCCCATCCCCTACACCGACTTCATCTTCGCCGCCTTCTGCGAGGAGCACGGCTTTATCGGCGCGGTCATCGTCCTGCTGATATACTTTCTAATATTGATGCGTCTGATTCAGGACGCTCAAACAGCCGCGGACCTCCCAGGTACGTTCCTGGTCATGGGCGTAGTCGCCGTTCTCACATTTGAGATTGCGGTCAACGTCGGAATGGTCATCGGCTTTATGCCGGTCACCGGGATTCCTCTCCCATTTATGAGTTACGGAGGCTCCTCGGTGCTGTTCACATTTCTGGCTCTGGGCATGGTTATGAATGTCCGCATGAATCGATATGTGAATTAGGCTGCCTGCAGCCTCTCGAGTCCCCGGCGCCAACAGTTTTTTAGCAAGATGCCCGCCCCATGCGGGCAACAGTATAAGGCTTTTAGAAACTTAACTTTAGCCGGCAGAACAGATCATAGCGCCGGACAGGATTGATGAAGGAATGAGCACACATAGATGGGAAACGGCCCCGCCTGATCTTCTGGCTGTAGCGGCCACAAAATCTATGTGCCCGGACTTTTCCCGTAAGACAATTGATTTTTCCAGTGGACCTCCACCGGGTTTCCGGTGCCGGCATATGTTCTCTCCACCAAAAAGCATCTTTGTCCCAGCGGCTGTCCACTCGCCATCTCCACTCCTCTCCGGTTCACCGCTCTGATCTGTCTCAGCCGTTGCCCTGATGCGGAAGCATCCGGCAAGAAAGAGACACATGTCGAAAGAAATATGTATTTCCTCCACACCGCATGAAACGCGGCTGGCGATCCTCGAAAACGACGAGCTCACCGAAATTTATTACGAGCGCGAAAACGAGTACACGCTCGCCGGATCCATCTACAAGGGCCGCGTCACACGCGTCCTCCCCGGAATGCAGTCCGCCTTCGTCGACATCGGCCTCGAGCGCGACGCCTTCCTCTATGTCACCGACTTTATGGAGGAGCAGGAGGACGGCGAAGAGTTCGAGCGCACCAGCCTCTCCACAAGCCCGCCCCGGCGCGAGTCCGGGCGTGGACGGCAATCCCAGCCGGAGGCCGCGGCCCCTGAGGCATCCGCTCCCCCGGCCAGCCAGGAGTCAGCCGACGACGAATCGCCCTCCGGTACCCGCCGCTGGCGTGGCCGCCGTGGACGTGGACGCGGCGTTCGACGCGGGAGCGAACGCGAAAACCGTAATCAGAATGGCCAGGAACGTTCCCCGGCACAGATTCAGGAGCAGTCCGTCGAAGCCGGCTCTGAGGAGACCGTTTTTGACGCCCCCGCCATCGATGTCCGCGTCGACAAAAATGAGGCCGCCTTCGAGCGCCACACCCCCGCCGCCGCTGCCAACCGAATCCTGCTCCCCGGCGAATCGCTTTCCCGCTTTGGCGGCAAGCCCGCGGACGATACTGCCCCCACGGCTCAGGCCTCCTCCGCTCCCACCTTCAAGCCCAGCTACGTCGCGCCCAGGCCCTCCACGCTGATCGAGGTCCCGATTACCTGGGACGGCAGCAGTTCCCTGCTCCCCGGCGAGTCCCGTGCAAGCCAACGCGGCGCACCCGTTCCGGTGCCCTTCGATGAGCCCGCAGACGAGTACGCTGCAGAAGCAGAATTCGAACCTGCCACAGAAGCACACACGGTCGCCGAATCATCTACCGCGGCCGCAGAGGAAGAGACCGCGGTCACTGCAACCGAGGTCAGCGAACCTGAAGTCACGGCACCGGCTGCTGTAGAAACGCTGCCCGAGCCTGTGGCTCAGACCACCGCACCCGTCGCCCAACCGGAACCGCTTCACGAGGTCGAGCTTCACGAGGAAGTCCAGGAATTCGAACCCGAGGACGCCTCTGCCGCCCACCGCGTGGATACCTCAACGCCCAGCGAATTCCGCATTGCCCGCACTTCTGAAAAAGAGAAAGAAAAGAAAACCTCCAGGCGCGCTCCCGCCGTTCAGGAGCCGGTTCAGGAATATGCCTCCGAGCACGACGAACAGGCCGCCGAAGTTCCAGATCATCTCTTTGGCTTCGCTCCCGGAACCGGAATCCTCGAAGAAGAAGTAATCGACGAGGATGAGTACGAGTTCGAACCAATCCATGCGCACGCCGACGAACATGACTCCGAAGACATGGAGGAGGAAACCCTCGAGCATACCAGTTCCGAAATCAGCGACTTTGTCCGCGACGAGCACATCAATCAGCGCCTCTCCTCCGAGTCCGCAATCTCTGAAGCCGAAGAAGCAGAGGCCGACGAGGAAGGCCATGACTTCCAAATCAGCGAGGTTGGCCTCGACGAAGAAGATGACATCGAGGAAGAGTCCGCGGGCGAAGTGCCCGCCTCAGCCGACGGAGCAACGCCCTCGCGCGAACGTGATCGCAGCGGGCGTCGCGGCGGACGCCGGGGCGACCGCAGCGGAAGCCGTCTGGGTGGCGGACGCCGTCAGGGCCGTGGTGGACACCGCGCCTCGGCGCAGACCATGGACCTGCCCATCATCAGCGACCTGCTCAAGCCCGGTCAGGAAATCCTTCTCCAGATCGCCAAGGAGCCCATCGCCAAGAAGGGCGCGCGCGTCACCAGCCACATCGCCCTCCCCGGACGATTCCTGGTCTTCATGCCCACCGTCAACCATGTGGGCGTCTCGCGCAAAATCGCCTCTGACGAGGTACGCCAGCGCCTCAAGCGCGTCCTCATCAACGAAAAGGGCGATGCCTCGGGTGGCTTCATCGTCCGCACCGCTGCCGAAGGCGCCGGGGAAGATGAGCTGCGCGCCGATCTCCGCTTCCTCATCAATCTCTGGAACGACATCAAGCAGCGTGAGGAAGCCAGCAAGGCTCCCGCGCTCATCTATCACGACCTCAACCTCGTCGAGCGCGTGCTGCGCGATCAGGTCAGCGACAACTTCTCCACCATCTGGGTCGACAGCGAAGCCGAGTACGAGCGCATCGTGCGCTTCCTCAACCGCTTCCAGCCGTCGCTCGTCCGCCGCGCCAAGCTCTACACCAAAGAGACCCCGCTCTTCGAACAGTTCGGCATTCAGGAAGAGATCACCAAGGCCCTCCGCTCCAAGGTCTGGCTCAAGTCCGGCGGCTCCATCGTTATCAACCAGACCGAGGCCCTCGTCGCCATCGACATCAACACCGGCAAATACGTCGGCAAAACCGCCCGCCTTGAGGACACCATCCTCAAGACCAACCTCGATGCCATCCCCGAAATTGTCCGTCAGATCCGTCTGCGCGACCTCGGCGGCATCATCGTCATCGACTTCATCGATATGGATGAGCGCAAGAACCGCCACAAGGTCATGGCCACGCTTGAAGAGGCCCTCAAGGCCGACCGCGCGCCCTCAAAGGTGCTCCAGTTCAACGACTTCGGACTCGTCGCTATCACCCGCAAGCGCGTCAAGCAGTCGCTCGAGCGTACCCTCGGCGTGCCTTGCCCCGTCTGCGCCGCAACCGGCATGGTCAAGGGCCCGATCACTGTCGCCAACGAAATCTACACCGAGCTGCGCAAGATGTATAAGCACCTCGACCGCGGAGACATCATGCTTCGCGTCAACCCTGAGGTCGTCAAGGTCCTCAAAGCCAACAACGCGCGCTGGCTTATTGAACTCGAGGAGCTGTCCGGCAAAACCATCATCGTCAAGAGCGACCCGGCCCTCCACCCCGAACAGTTCGACATCCACTAGGACTGGCCGTACAGGCAGCGGCTTCGCGTGGCCGCTCCCGCTGGTCGCGGGCTATAGCACGAAGGGTATTCAACAAAAGGAGCAGGCCACCAAGCCTGCTCCTTTTTTGCATCGATTTTGACTCTCACCGCGACCAGCGGGAGCGCCCACCAAACCCGGCATCACGAATGGCGCGAAGCGCGTGTGCCCGTGCGGCCAGCACCGCGTGTGCCTGGACGGCCAGTCCCAGCCAGTCCTCACATGGAGGCGGCCAGCGCTACATGGACGCGACCGGAATCATCGTCAAATCCTCCACCAGCCCCACTTCCTTCTGCACAAACGGCTCGCCGTAGGTCACGCCCGCCAGCAGCCCATAGTGCCGCGCCTCGGCAAACGTACGCTCTCTGATCTCTTCTTCCGGCACAAACAGCCCGCTGCCCGCCGCCTGATTCGCATACTGCGAGCGATACGCCATCAGCGCCCGGTGCCGATCCTCAATGTGCCCCGTAATGTCCACCACAAAGCTGGGACGCACATCCGCATACAGGCTCGCATACACAATCTTGAACGGCCTCCACGCCGGCGCATCCGTCTTCAGCTTCCTCAGTCCGCTCAAAAAGCACGCCTCGTAGCCCAGCGTCGAAGTCGTAGAGTGGTCCGGGTGCCGCCCCGTCCAGTACGGCAGAATCACCACTCGCGGCCTTACCCGCCGCACCACCTCCACAATCTTCACGCGGTTCTCATAGGTGTTCTCCACGCGCCCGTCCGGAATATCCAGCGCCCCGCGCCACTCCACACCCAGAATCTCCGCCGCCTCCGCCGCCTCGGCCTCGCGCTCCGCCGCCGACCCCCGCGTTCCCGCCTCGCCCCGCGTCAGGTCCAGAATCGCCGTCCGCACTCCCTGCGCCCGCAGCTTCAGCAAGGTCCCGCCGCAGGTCTGCTCCACATCATCGCGGTGCGCCGCAATCGCCAGTACGTCTGCATTCACTTCATTCGCCATATTCAGAACCATAAAGGAAAAGCGCGGCTTGTTGAAAGCCGCGCCCTTTGTTGCTCAAATTTGCGCTTCTAGTAATTCGTGTTGTTCGCGTCGGTACCGGCGTCCATGTATGCCACGTCGGAAGCCGTCCCCTGCACCGTCACGTTCGAATTGTTGCGCTCTGACATGTTGGACGTGTTGTAGATGTACACCTGGCCGCCTTCCGCCGTATACACCTTGTTCAGCCCGGTCACCGGAGCAATCCCCGTCGCGTCGCCCTTGTAGGCATCCAGCGTCGCCGCATCCGTCGATGTATTGAACATCGTCAGGCAGCCATAGGGAAGCGTTCCGTTCGACGCCTGGGCCTTCTTGTACGTCTCGCCTTCCAGGCAGTTCGACGACCCGATCCACAGCGTATTGTCATCGCCAAACACCATCTTGTTATGCGTGCCATCGCTGATCGCGTACAATCCCGTTACTGTGCCCGACTGAGTGTCAATCTCCGACAGAAATCCCTGGAAGAGTCCGTCCTGTTGCAATTGCTGGCCCGCCACATACATCGACGTGCCGTTAAAAATGGCGTCCGTGGCCCCTCCCGGAACCGCGATATTGTTCTGCGCCACCAGCGCGATGCCTTTCGCGCCTGACGTATTGGAATTCAGCTCCGCGCCCGTAATTGGAATCTCCGTTACGCCTGCCGTCGTGCCTCCACACTCAGGCCCGCAGTCCAGCACATACGCTGCGGAACCATCTGGCGAAAACACCGCCTTGATCGGATGATCAAAGCTTGCATTCGGCCCCGTACTCACCGGGAACGCGCAGTACGCCGGAAGGTTCTGCGGCTCGCAATCCTGTGCATTCAGGTAGTGCTGTGGATCGGTGGAGGACGCCGCGGCCAGCTGTTGATCCGCCGTCAGTCCCACTATGCTGTACACCGCAAAATTTGCACTCGGCGTCGAGCCAACCGTCGTGTTCGGCGCCTGATCCGCATTCTGCACAAACACCAGCGCAATCGTTCCACCGGGGTTAATCGAAACCCGGTATGCATTCGGCAGGTTCAACACGTACGACCTGCCATGGCTCGTATCGATAATGGAGACCACGTGCGTCGCCCCGTTCGCCGCATACACAAAATCACGCGACCGGTCGATGAATATGCTGGACGACTGCCCGCCAGGAATCGCGATCGGCTGGCCTGTCTTTTCCGTTGCGTAGTCCACAATCACGAACGAACCGTTGCCGGCGTTATACACCCCGCCAATCTGCTCCTCCGGCATGTTCTGGATCGTCTGCGGCAGCGATCCTGCATATCCAGAGATCTGCAGTTGCCCATAACTGGTGTTGTAGGCATGCCGGATGTCGTAATACGCATCGTCGAAATAGAGCGCGCCCTGAGAAGCAAAGCTGGGGTTCTCCACCGACACCAGTACGCGGTTCAGTATCCCGCTGGGCGGCAGGCTCCGGCCAGCGAAGTAGAAATTCTTACCGCATGAGGTTAGCAGTGATGCAAACGTGACCAGGAGAATTGAACTGATCCAGAAACCTTTAAAACTTCTATTCTTCAAACCTGAGGACCTCACCAAGCATGGGAATGTTAAGTATATCAGCGGCACATGCCACTCTGTCTCGCCAGCCCTATCCTGGCCCCGCAGCTCACTGGTAATGCAGCCCCCTCTGGAATACCATGACCACTAAGGCCAGCCCATCATGACAGACCGCATTCAGGAGATTTTCGGTAGCCGCACCATCCTTTGCGATGGAGCCATGGGCACCACGCTATACGCCCGCGGCGTCTTCATCAACCGCTGCTACGACGAGCTCAACCTCTCGCAACCCGACCTCATCCGCTCCATCCACGAGGACTACCTCCAGGCCGGGGCCGAACTCATCGAGACCAATACCTTTGGAGCCAACGCCTTCCGCCTTCTGCGCTACGGCCTCCAGGATCAGGTCTTCGAAATCAACCGCGCCGGAGCCGAGCTCGCACGTAAGGCCGTACATCAGCTCGAAGACAAACAAGCCGGAAAAGCCTGGGTCGCCGGAGCCATCGGACCGCTCGGCATTCACCTTGAGCCGCTCGGCAAAACCGGCCTCGAAGAGGCCCGCGCCGCCTTCGCCGAACAAATCCGCGGGCTCACCCACGGCGGCCCCGGTGTCGGCGCCGACCTTCTCGTCATCGAGACCATCACCGCACTCAATGAAGCCGAACAAGCCATCCTCGCCGCCCGCGAGATCGCACCCAGCCTCCCCATCATCGCCATGATCACCGTCGATGAAGAGGCCCACTGCCTCGACGGAACCAGCCCCGAGCACGCCGCCGCCCGACTCGCCGCCGCCGGAGCCGACGTCATCGGCTGCAACTGCAGCACTGGCCCCGCCACCGTCCTCACCGCTGTCGAGCGACTAAGCACCGCCACCAGTCTCCCGCTGGCCGCCATGCCCAATGCCGGAACCCCCCGCGCCGTCGACGGCCGCAACATCTACCTCTGCTCGCCGGAATACATGGCCAGCTTCGCCCGCAAGTTCCTCAAAGCCGGCGTACAGTTCATTGGCGGTTGCTGCGGAACCACCCCCAACCACATCCGCGCCATCAAGTCCGCCATCCGCGCCGTCGAAGCCCAGAAGACCGCCAAGCCTGCTCCGCAGCGCGAAGCCATCGTTACCGAAACGCCGCCCGCGCCCATCGAGCAGCGCTCTAAAATCGGCCGCCTCATCCACGACGGCGCCTTCGTCACCCTCGTCGAAATCGTGCCCCCGCGCGGCATCAATCCCGCAAAGGAGCTCGAAGGCGCGGCCCTGCTCGCCGCACGCGGCGTCCACGCCATCAACGTGCCGGACTCACCCCGCGCCTCCGCACGCATGAGCGCGCAAAGCCTCTGCATCCAGATTCAGCAGAAGGTCGGAATCGAAACCGTCCTCCACTACACCTGCCGCGACCGCAACGTCCTCAGCATCCAGAGCGACTTGCTCGGCGCCTCCTCCATCGGCCTCAAAAACATCCTCTGCCTCACCGGAGACCCGCCCAAGCTCGGCAACTATCCCGACGCCACAGCCGTCTTCGACGTCGATGCCATCGGTCTCGTCAACATCGTCCGCCGCCTCAATCACGGCCTCGACATCGGCGGCAACCCCATCGGCGCGTCCACCGGATTCACCATCGCCGCCGCCGCCAACCCCGGCGTCCCCGACATCGATAACGAAGTCCGCCGCTTCGCCTATAAGGTCGAGGCCGGAGCCGAATACGCCATCACCCAGCCCGTCTTCGATCTCCGTCTTCTAGAGGCCTTCCTCAAGCGCATCGAGGCCTTCCGCATTCCCATCATTGCCGGCATCTGGCCGCTCACCAGCCTGCGCAACGCCGAGTTCATGAAGAATGATCTCCGCGTCTCCGTGCCCGACAGCATCCTCGCCCGCATGCAGCAGGCCTCCACGCCCGATCTCGCCCGTGCCGAAGGCGTCCGCATAGCGCAGGAAATGCTCACCGCCGTCCGCGGAATAGTGCAGGGCGTCCAGGTCAGCGCGCCGCTCGGACGCTACGCCCTCGCCGCCGACGTCATCGACGGAGTCCTCAATCCGCCACAAAGCTCCCCCAGCCAAGGAGCCACCGTTGGAAAACTTTGAGCAGTCCCTCAAGAAGCTTGAAACCATCGTCGCGCAAATGGAGCGCGGCGATGTCTCGCTCGAGGAGTCCGTCAAATTGTTTGAGGAAGGCTCAAAACTCGCCGATCAGTGCAAGCAGCAGCTCGCCGAGGCCGAGGGCAAAGTAGAAATCCTCATCAAGCAGCGCAACGGAGCCATGAAGCGCGAACCCTTCGAATAACAACCTGCTGGGTCCCCCATCCTACGCGCCGATTTTGCGCGTAGGGTGGGAAAGTTAACCCGGATCATCGAAGAATTTCCCTGCTACTGCACCACCTTCGGCTGCCCCGGCTTCACATCCCCACAACTCGCGCTCACATAATGCGAGTCGATCGTCGTCGTCGCGGTATAGTTTTGCCCCTTCGCCCCCGGCTGGATGCTCTTTACATCCCCCGACCCGTGCGCATGCTCCTTGTCCACCACACGCATCTCCCAATGCCCCGTCACCGTCATCCCGTTCTCAGTTTTGCAGCTCAGGCTGAAAGAAAAATTCCGGTCATTTACTTCATGCTTATCCACGGTGCAGTCGGAATTCGGCGGCTTGCTCACGCCCTCAAGGCTCTTCCGCCATTGCGCGGGCGTCAGGCACGACTGCGTCACCGTCGTATACGGCTCGCCCGGCACCGGCCGGCTCATCTGCTTCAGCTGCTCCACAACCATCGGCGGAAGGTGGATCCCCTGCAGTTGCGACGTCACCGAGGTCTGCCAAAGCCCCATCTTCACCGGCGGCGGACTATTCGGGGCCGCAGCCGTCTGCGCTCCCGCCACACCTACGGCGCAAATCACCAGTAAACCTGCTCCCAGACTCTTCAGAAACATACCGCACCCTCCAAATAACCGCTGCTGGCTGAACAAACCAGTTTCTACCACATCCTTGCCGAACAATCGACTCACCCCACACCATGCACGGCCGCAATCCGTTCTAGCACAAACTCCACCACCGCATCCGGCACCCACTCCCCGGAAGATGCCCCCGCAGACCTTCCCGAACCAATCACAAACCGCGGCTTTCGCTCCATCAGCTTGGCTGAAACTCCCGCCCACCGCGGCGCCAGCTCCGTCCCCCGCATCAGCACCGCATCCGCCCGATCCAGATACCGCCGCGCCGAATCCTTAAAGTCCGCCGTCCCCGCATCCAGCACCGTCAAATACACATCCGGACGCAGAAACTGCAGCACGCTGTTCGACTCTAAAATCGCATTCCCAGGCATCGCCTTCTCCGCCCCGGCCAATTCCCTGCGAATCCTCGGCATCGCCTCCGCCAGCCTCCCCTGCCGCGTCCGCACCCACACCGACCGCGCCGCACCCGCCTTCAGATACCGCGCCGTGTCCGTCCCCGACTCCGCATCCCGCTCCTCGCTGAATGCAATCGTGTGGTCGTCCGTCGCGCAGTCGCAGGGCGCGCCGTCCGCCGTGCAAAACCCATGCCCATACTGTGTAATCTTCAGCGCCGTCCAGCGCATCTCCGGCAGCCGCGCTATCAGCCCCGCCACAACCGAGGTCTTCCCAACGCTGCGCGAATGCCCCCCGACCACCACCACCGCCACCTCTACTTCTCCTTCTTCTTCGGCGTTCGTTTCTTCGCCGACCCATTCTTCGCCGACCCCGCCTTCGCACTCGCCTTCTTCTCCGCGCCCAGCCGTCCCAGCGCCGCCAGCTCCTTCAAATACTGCGCCAGCGGACGCGCCGGCCTGCCCCAGTACACCACGCCCGCGCCCTTCACCTTCTTGTGCGTCAGCACGCCCGAGCCCGACCCCAGAATCACGCCCTCGCCAATCTCCGCATGGTCGCCAATGCCCACCTGTCCGCCCACCACCGCGCCCGCCCGAATCACGCACGACCCCGACACACCCGTCTGCGCCGCGATCACCACATCGTGCTCCACCCGCACGTTATGCCCAATGTGCACCAGGTTATCGATCTTCACCCCGCGCCCGATCCGCGTCTCCTCCAGCGCGCCGCGATCAATCGTGGCGTTCGCGCCAATCTCCACATCGTCCTCAATCACCAGCCGGCCCTGCTGCGGAAACTGCACATACTCCCCCGTCTCGTCATCCCGCACATATCCAAATCCGTCCGCCCCCAGCACCGCGCCCGCATGCACCACCACGCGATCGCCCAGCTGCGTCCCCGGGTAAATCACCACCCCCGGATAGATCCTGCACCCGCGCCCCAACCGCACGCCGCGCCCAATCACCGCGCCCGCGCCGATCGCCGTCTCGTCACCCACATGCGCGCCAGCCTCCACCACCGCATGCGCGCCCACTGAAATCCGCCGCCCCCGCACCACATCCGCCGCAATCACAGCCGTCGGATGCACGCCTTCCTCAATCGCATCGCCACGCAGCGCCTTGGCCGCCCGCGCAAACGCCAGCTTCGGCCTCGCCACCACTACCAGAGCCTTGCCCTTATCCTCCTCCGCCGCCAGCTTCTCGCCCACAATCACAGCGCCAGCAGCCGACTGCAGCGCGTCCTTCAGAACCGCGGCATCCTCCACAAACACCACATCCCGCTTGCCAGCTCCGGCAATGCTCGCCACGCCGGCAATCTCCAGCCCCGGCCTGCCGCCCTTCACCGTCCCCTTCACCAACTCCGCTAACTGAACCAGCCTCACGCGCAACCTCTCAAGTACAGCTTCCAGCTTTTCCTCACTGCAAACAACCGATCACACCCGACTCGACACAAAGCGCAGCGTCGGTAGCCGTCACCTGCACCCTGCAGCTAGAAGCTAGTAGCTAGTAGCTAGTAGCTAAAAGCTAGCAGCTAAAAGCTAAAAGCTAGTAGCTAAAAGCTATCTTTTCTCTTCCCGCGTCCCGTCCGGACGCGTCTTCCATCTACGATGCACCCACAGCCACTGCTCAGGATACCGCCGCACCCAATCCTCAATCACCGCCGTAAATCGCGCCGTATTCTCCACCGCATCGGCCTCGTCATCCCCCGTCGACGCCACCGGAATCTCCTCGCCGAACCGCAGCACATACCGCTGCTCCGCCTCTTCCCACACCATGAATCCCGGCAGCACCGCCGCCCCCGTCTTCCGCGCCACCCGCGCCAACCCCGATGCCGTACACGCTGGGCGACCGAAGAACGGCACAAACACCCCCTGCGGCGGAGTCATATTCGTATCCATCAGGATCCCCACCGTCTCGCCCCGCCGCATCGCCGCCAGCAACCCCCGCGCAAAGTCATCCTTGTGCAGCACACGGTTCCCATGCAGACATCGAATCTCGTTCACCAGCCGGTCCACCTTCGCGTTGTCCAACCGCCGAATCACCATCCCCATCGGATACCCCATCAGCGAGTGATAAAAGCTCGACAGCTCCCACGCCCCCAGGTGCCCGGTCACAATCAGCACGCCCGTGCCCCGCTCCCGTGCCGTCAGATAGTGCTCCAGCCCCTCATACCGCAGAAACCCCAGCGTGTTCTCGCGGGTATATTTGTGCATCTGGCAAAACTCGCCCAGCAGCCACCCCAGATTCCGGTACATCCGCCGCAGAATCTGCTCCCGCTCCGCCGCCGTCGTTTCCGGAAAAGCACTCTCAAGGTTCCGCAGCCCCGTCTTCTGCAGCCCGCCCATCAGCACGTACGCCGCCGTGCCTATGCCCGCACCCACCGCGCGCGCCGCCCCTCTGGGCAACACGCCCAGCAGCTTCACCAGCGCCCAAACCGCTCCGTACTCCAGCTCTTCCCGCATCTCAATGAAATATAAGCCCAGTGTACGACGTGCGTCTGCTCTAACACGCCCGTCATCCCATGCCGGCAAGCTGAACAGACGCCAATTCACCACCAAAGGACGCGCCCATGCCCAACGGAATCAAGACCCTCCTCAGCCATCATCCCTTCGAGGAAACCATCGACCGCCTCCAGACCCTCCTCATCGAGAAGGGCATCACCCTCTTCTCACTCGTCGATCACGCCGGAGAAGCCCGCGAAGTCGGCCTCACCATGCCGCCCACCAAATTGCTCATCATCGGCAGCCCGCGCGCCGGAACCCCGCTCATGCTCGCCGCGCCCAGCATCGCCCTCGACCTGCCCCTAAAAATCCTCGTCGCCCAGCAACCCGACGGCTCCGTCCAACTCTCCTGGAACGACCCCACCTGGCTCCGCCAGCGCCACAACCTCCCCGAGGAAATGCAACCCGTCCTCTCCGCCGTCGAAGCCATTGCAAAACAGGCAGCAGAGTGATTGAGGGTTATTGATCCGCTCTTTTCGGAATAACAGCCCTAGAAGAGGGCTCGACGCGCCTCGCAGCTCGAAAAAAGAACCACGCTATGCCTAGATCAATGGGCACGCCCAATAAGGACAGCGCAGGTGCTCGCCCGCTCAACACATCCACGCTCACGCTGATTACGGGGAGGGCAAAAAATCCCGCAATCGTATAAAACCATCGACGGCGGTACTTCGTATCTCGTTCTAGTCTTTCTTGGTGTTTGCAAAATCGCCACGTCTGCCAGCCGATGAAAGCTGACACGAGCAAAACTCCGAAAATGATTCCTACAATCATGGCGATCTCTCCGCTGGACCTCCATAGCTCACTGCTTAGCGACTGGCGGAAGATCCGCCTCCGTCTCCGCAAAACCAGCTATCAGATGTGTCTTCTCTTGAAGAAATTGAACAAGATTCGGATCAACAGTCTTTTGGAAAGAACCCATATCCACTGACGACCATCGCCGGCCGTCACGAAAGTCAATCACAACCCCCGCTTGGCTGCTGAATTTCCCATCTCTGTCGCGGAACCCAGCCACAACTGTCATGCGTTTTGCGTCGGAATATGGATACACCTTGCAAGGTTTGAATGCATAGCCGCAGCAGCGAATCCCATTCGGGCCAATTGAAACATGCATAGGCAAAGCGAGCGCAGTGGCTACTCCAATTGGAAGGGCGATAATCACAGCCAGCCATCGGAGCACCTTGCGAGAATCCATCCCAGCATATTTGCCGCCCCGCATTGCAGTCTTCTCATTCGACCAGCGGCTGTACAGGTCCGCCTCTCTTCGCCCCTTCCGCCACGCCAGGAGCTGCAGCGTGATTTCATACGAAAGGGCCAAAGCACCGAAACCCGGAAAGAACCACCAGATCGTCCTGTCAGGCAATTCGCGGAATACCGCAGGCGTATCCGCAACTGCAAGGGAATGGTTGATCCAGACAAACAGCGCATGACTTCCCCAGGCAAACACCAGCCCGATGGCAATCATGGATAGGTTGAACGGCCACACCATTTTTCTGAACCGGTCGTCCAACTCCTCAAATGAGGGTTCATCCCCCATCCGGCCATCCAGCTCTTCAAATGAAGGCTCCTGTACCGTCCCCTCATACTGCTTCATCGGGAGGACTTTCCGAAAAAGCGCCATGGCTCCCAAAATAACCACGGGAACAAGAATCCATTTCAGCAAATCAGCAATATGGTCGTACATGTCGCATCCAAGTCTAACCTCGGATGCGCAAATCGAAGCGTCAAAATAGCGCGCACAACCACCCCCATATTGACTTCCCGCCCTCACTCTGTTTTCATCATATCATTCGCATGAACCGCATCATGATCATTCCGGCCACCGACATCCGAATTATTTCGGCCATCATGATCATTCCCTCTCCATAGGGAGCAGGCGGCTGGCGAATCGAACCCGATACCACCCAAGACCACCGGCTCCCTGAGTCAGGTGGTTTTTTAATTTAGAAAAGCAAAGCAGAGAACAGGAAGCAGACCATGCCCGTCACACTCAACGGAATCCAGCAGGCCCGCCAACGCATCCAGAGCGACATCTACCTCTCGCCCGCCCCCCACTCCGAAGAACTCTCCCGCATGACCGGCCAGCAGGTCTTCCTCAAGCTCGACAACCTCCAGCGCACCGGAGCCTTCAAGGAGCGCGGCGCGCTCAACAAAATCCTCACCCTCTCGCCCGAGGAGAAGTCCCGCGGCGTCATCGCCGCCAGCGCCGGAAACCACGCCCAGGCCGTCGCCTACCACGCCACCGCCCGCGGCCTCCGCTCGCGCATCGTGATGCCTTTGATGACGCCCCTCGTCAAAACCGCCTCCACCGCCGCCTACGGAGCCGAAGTCATCCTCCACGGCGCCAACTACGACGAAGCCTGCACCGAGGCCCTCCGCCTCGCCGCGCAGGACAGCATGACCTTCCTCCATCCCTTCGACGACGACGCCGTCATCGAGGGCCAGGGCAGCATCGGCCTCGAACTCCTCGAGCAAATCCCCAATCTCGAAGCCGTCGTCGTCCCCATCGGTGGCGGCGGCCTCATCGCCGGCGTCGCCTGCGCCATCAAGGAATCCAACCCCAACATCCGCGTCATCGGCGTGCAGACCGAGCGCCTGCCTTCGATGCTTCGCGCAGCCGACGCAGGCTCACCCGTCACCATCCCTGCCGAGGCCACCATCGCCGACGGCATCGCCGTCCGCCGCGCCGGCCAGCGCACCCTCCCCCTCGTCCAGCGCTACGTTGACGAGCTGGTCACCGTCGACGAAGAGGAGATCGCCAAAGCCATCCTTGTCTTACTCGAGCGCGAAAAGACCCTCGCCGAAGGTGCCGGAGCCATCGCCCTCGCCGCGCTCCTTCAGCACAAAACCTCGCTGCGCGGCCAGCGTACCGCCGTCTTCGTCGGCGGAGGCAACATCGACGTCAGCCTCCTCGCCCGCATCATCGAGCGCGGCCTCGTCAAGGACGGACGCCGCACCCGCCTCCGCATCCATCTCACCGACCGACCCGGCGCGCTCCATCAGCTCACCCGCATCCTCGCCGACGCCCGCGCCAATATCGTGCAAACCGCGCACGACCGCACACACTACGGCGTCAGTCTCGGAGACACCATCATCGACATCACTCTGGAAACCCGCGGCGGCGAGCACATCGAGGAAATCCGCACCCTCCTCACCCAGTCCAGCTACCGCCACGAAAGGATTGACTAGAAGGCAAGTGGCCCACCCTAACCCTTAGGGTGCAGGTTGCTCCACAACCGGGGGTGCCCCGTCCAAGCTACGCTTGGGCGGGAGGCGAGACGCTGTTCTTGCTTCAGATCATGTATCATCCCGGTTGCGAGACCCAGGCAGAAATGCACCCTGAATGATGCGGCGGGACGTCAAAATTCGCCTCGCGCCCGCACAGACCGGTACTCAACCCTAATCCCTATCCCCAGCCTTTATCTGCCCACCGGCCCCGTGCTCTGCCGGATGATCAGCTTCGGCTCAATCCGGTACTCCACGCCATCGACCATCGCTGCGTTCGGAACCCCATGGAGCGCCTTGAACGCCGCACGCGCCACTTCATCGCGCGGCAACCGTATCGTCGTCAGCGCCGGCTGCGTAAAGGCGCTCATCGCAATATCGTCAAAACCAATAATCGAGACGTCCCGCGGAATCTTCAGCCCGTGCTCAAAAATCGCACCCATCGCGCCGATCGCCGTCACATCGTTCGACGTCATCACCGCCGTCGGACGCCGCTTATTCTTGAGCAGCTTCGTCATCCCCTCATGCCCGCCGTCCATGCGGTGGTTGCCTTCCACAATCATGCTTTTGTCCACCGTAAGCCCCTGCCGCCGCATGCTCTTGATGAATCCCTTGTACCGCACCTGTGCCGGAACCAGGTCCATCGGACCGCTGATGAACGCAATGCCTTCGTGCCCCAGCTCGCGCAGATACGCCACACCCGCATCAATCCCTGCCGGATAATCCACTGCTACGTTGCTGCTCCCGCGCTGCACCTTGCCCAGGTCCAGAAACACCAGCGGAATCCGCCGGCTGCTCAGCTCGTCAACCAGGTGCTCATCCATCTCCGACGTCATGATCGCTACGCCGTCCACCTTGCGCTGCAGCATCCGGACCACGCAATGTTCCATGCGCTTCTTGTCGTAGTTCGTATTGGCAATCAGTACCTCCATCCCGTACTGCACCGCCACGTCCTCAAAGCTCTTTACCAGCTCCGGGAAAAAAGGGTTTGTAATGTCTGAGATGATCAGCCCGTACAAACTGCTCTTGCCTGAGCCAAGTGCGCGCGCATTCGTGTTCGGATAAAACTTCAGCTTCTCGATCGCACGCTTCACCCGCTCTGCCGTCTCCGGCGTCACTTTGTCTGAGCCGTTGATCGTGCGCGAAACTGTGGCCGTTGAAACGCCTGCAAGTCGTGCTACTTCCTTGATGTTCATAGGCAATCGCTGTCCGGCACAATCGTTTTAGCTTGTCCGGCCGGTATAACAAGTTATAAACGAATCGTGCCGCCCGCTGGTAACGTTTTCACCAATTGCCTTTGAACAAATCCAGCGGAACCGCATCCCCCATCGCCCGATAGCCCTTCGGCCCCGGATGCAGATGGTCCCCGCTATCGTATCCCGGCCGCAGCCTGTCCTTGTGCGCAGGATCGCGCATCGCCTTGTCCAAATCCAGCACCGAGTCAAAGTGCCCCGGCGTCCGGATCCACTTATTTACCGCCTCCCGGTCCGCCTCATTCTGAGCCCCCGGATGGTAGTAATCCGAACCCACATACGGCGTAATCGTCGCGCCAATCACCCGGATTCCCTCCGCATGGGCCCGCGTCACAATCTGCCCCAAGGCCGCTTCAATCTGGTGTACCAGCAAAGCATGCTCCGCCGCCGGAACATCCCCTTCACGCGACAATTTGCCCAGATCGTTCACGCCTTCAAACACAATCAACCAGCGCACGCCCGCCTGCGCCAGCACATCGCGGTTCAACCTCGCCAGCGCATTCGGACCCAGCCCATCCGTCAGCAGATGGTTCCCGCCAATGCCCTCATTCAGCACGCCAATATCCCGCGTCGCCGCATTCGCCTGCAGCCGCTCCGCCAGCACATCCGTCCAGCGGTCATTCCCGTTCGTCGTTGAGGCATGACCGTCCGTAATCGAATCCCCCAGCACCACCACCGCCGCCGCACCCCGCGGTGCCGCCACATCAACACCAGAAACCTCAAACCAGTGGTCTACCCGCTTCGCATCCGGCAGACTCGCCGCCGCCACATGGTCCCCGTGCTCGTAATACGTCGTCTCCCGCGATCCCGGATGCCCCGTCTCCCCAGCCGGAGCCGTATCCAGATGGAACGTCACCGCCACGTTCGACAGCGGCGCCACCGGCAACTCCACCGGATCCGACAAATACTCCGCGCCCGCCGGAACCGTCACATCCGCGCTGCCCGCGAACGTCAGCCTCCGGTCTGTCGCCGGGTCAATCGCCGACGACGCTGCCGAAACAGCTCGCGCAATATGCACCGACGTAAACCGCAGCGGCTTCCGCCCGAACGCATTCGACAGCCGCACCCGCACCGTCTGCCCGCCCACCGACAGGTGGAAGATTTCCCGCATCGTCATGTCCGTCATGTCGCTGGACGGCAGCGAATTCCATGGCTCTGGAATCTGCTGCGACGTCGCCCAGCTTCCCACCCACACCTGGCCTTTTCCTGCCTCTTGAGCCTCAACCTGCAAGCCCGCCCAGCACACCGCCAACAGCACCAGCAGAGCCAATTTCCGCATCCGTTATTCCTCCCCGGCCGACATGGAAGTAAATCGCTTTTCTAAAGCCACGCAAGTATAGCACTGCGGCATTCGCAGCTCCATCCGCCCATCTACAACTTTCGATCCATCCGCGACTCCGCCCCATTCTGCTATCCTCACCGCGTAGTCCCTCTTATACCCGCGCAGGAGTCTTCGCAGTTGTCTAAATGCCTTCGCCCCGCGGCCGCAGCTTTGCTCGCAGCCGCACTTGCTTTCGCCGCATTCGCGCAGCAAAGCCCGCAGTCCCAGCAGCCCATGGGCGGAGGCGGCAGCTCCACCGGTGGCGTTTACGCTCCCATTCATGACGCGGAAAATCGCCCCATCACCGCCGGAGGCTTCGTCAAATCCGGCCCCATCGTCTTCGAAGACGACTCCGTTAAGTCCGGCCTCGCCTCCTGGACCCACGTCATGGGCACTCCACAGAAAAAGTTCATCATTGAGGCCAACGGCTCCGGCGTCTGCCTGCTCGACTACAACAACGACGGATGGCTCGACATCTACCTCGTCAACGGATCCACCTACGACGCACTCAGCGGCAAAACCACCCCGCCCCACGCCGCCCTCTTCCGCAACAATCACGACGGCACCTTCACCAACGTCGCCAAATTCGCCGGCGTCACCAACGACCGCTGGGGATTCGGCTGCGCCGTCGGCGACTACAACAACGACGGCTGGCCAGACATCTATGTCACCAACTTCGGCAAGAACCGCCTCTATCGCAACAACCACAACGGAACCTTCACCGACGTTGCCGAAAAAGCCGGCGTAACCCTCGGCAACTGGTCCACCGGCCCCACATGGGGCGACTATGACGGCGACGGACGCCTCGACCTCTTCGTCCCCGGCTATATCCATTACGACATGGCCAACCCACCCATTCCAGGCTCCAAGCAGGTCGGCTACAGCTTCTGCAACTACCGCGGAGCCCCCGTCATGTGCGGACCGCGCGGCCTCGAAGGCGAGTCCGACCATCTCTTCCACAACAATGGAGATGGAACCTTCACCGACGTCAGCGTCAAGGCCGGCGTCAGCGATCCCAACAAGTTCTACGGATTCTCCAGCGCCTTTGTCGACCTCAATAACGACGGCAAAGTCGATCTCGTCGTCTCCGACGACTCCACACCCAACTACCTCTACATCAACAAGGGCAACGGAACCTTCGAGGACGACAGCTACGCCTCCGGCTTCGCCCTCAATCAGGACGGACGCGAGGTCGCCGCCATGGGCCTCGCCATCGGCGACTACGACAACACCGGATGGGACGACCTCTTAGTCTCCGACTTCTCTGACGACTATGACGTCCTCTACCACAACGACGGACAGGCCAACTTCTCCGACGTAAGCTACCCCATGGGCATCGCAAAAGAAACTATCCCCTTCCTCGGCTGGGGTACGGGCTTCATCGACTATGACAACGACGGATGGAAAGACCTCTTCGTCGCCAATGGACACGTCTATCCCGGCGTCGACAAGCACGACTGGGGAACCAGCTTCGCCCAGCGCCCGCTGCTCTTCCACAATTTGAACGGCAAAAAATTTGTCGTCGTACCGCCCGTCGAAGGCACCGGCCTCGCCATCACCACCCCTGCGCGCGGGGCAGCCTTCGGCGACCTGTTCAACAACGGCAAAATCGACGTCGTCATCAATCCGCTCTCCGGCCACGCCATCCTGCTGCGCAACGTCGACAACGACCACAACCACTGGGTCGAACTCAAGCTCGTCGGCGGCCCCAAAGGCCCGCGCGACGCCATCGGAGCCACCGTCTACCTCACCGCCAACGGCATCCGCCAGCGCGGAGACGTCATCAGCGGCGGCAGCTACATGTCCTCCAACGACCAGCGCGTCCACTTCGGCCTCGGCTCTGCCACAAAGGTCACCAAACTCGAAATTCACTGGCCCGGCGGCGATGTCGAATCCGTGCACCTCCCCGCCATCGATCGCATCTTCACCATCACCCAGGACAAAGGCATCACCGGCGTCCTCTGCACCGCCTGTAAAAAGAAGTAGAACCGCCTGGCAAGATGCCGCTACAATTGAGGCAGATTGCCAGGGGACAATCCGCCTATGCCGGTCATCGAATCCCAACCCGCCTCCAGCGCCCGTCAGGTCTACCGGCGAATCGCCCTCAAGCTCGGCGTGCGGCCCCTCAAGTCCGATCTGGATCTTCTGCGCCTGGTCGAAAAACGCCTTCCCGTCAATTCGCTCGTGACCCTCTCCTCGCACGGCGTCACCGATGAGGAGATTTACTCCTGCATCTCTCCGCGCCGCACCCTCGCGCACCGCCGCACCCGCAACGAGCCCCTCACCCACGACGAATCGGATCGCGCCGTGCGCCTGGCCCGCATCGCATCCCTTGCGGAAGAGGTCTTTGCCGACGACGCCAAGGCCGGACGCTGGCTTCGAAAGCCTAAGCAGCGTTTCCAGGGCCGCACCCCGCTCGACCTGCTCCAGACCGAGGCCGGGGCCCGCATCGTCGAAGACCTGCTCCTTCAGCTCGAATTCGGATACACCGCTTGATCCTCTGGCGCATCGGTAAACACGCCGCGCTCGATGGCGCCGGCGGATTGCTCGTCGCTGGCCGCTGGCACTCCAGAGGTCACCCCGTCGTCTACTGCAGCCTCAACCCCGCAACCTGCTTGCTGGAGACGCTCGTCCACGTTGAAATCGACGCCGAAGACCGCCCCGATCAATTCCAGTTGCTGCAGATCAGGGTTCCCAACCGAATCGTTCCCGAACGTCTCGCCCTCGCATCGCTGCCGCGCAACTGGGAGAAGGACCTCGCTGCCACCCAGGCCATCGGAGACAAGTGGCTCGCCTCCCGGAGATCGCTCCTGCTCGAAGTCCCAAGTGTGCTTGCCCCTGAAACCTGGAACGTGCTCATCAACCCCGCGCACAAACAGGCCCGCCTGCTCAAACTCAAAAAAATCTACCAGCACCCCTTCGACAAACGCCTGCGCTGATGTCCCGCCCGGTTGGCTATTGGCGACTGGCTATTGCTACTTCACCTGATATGCCACAGGCTGTACAGCAACACCGCCAGCACGATCGCGCTGACCCAGAAATAAAGCTTGTCGCGTTCCATCAGGAACCCCACGCCCGCCAGTACCACCCGCATCACCGGAGTCGCAATCAGTAGCAGCAGACCAAGCTGAATCACGCTCCCCGCGTCGCCGTGCATCACCCCGTGCCAAATCTCGTTCGGCCGGCGCAGGTGCTGCGCAACCGCGTGAAAATGGCTGTAGTTCGTCCTCGCCCCGGCCGGCGCATGGATCAGGAACAGAATGCCGCCGGTCAGCACCACCACCGCCGCCAGCAGCACACCTGTTTGCAGCATGCGTCCAACGGCTAGCTCCAGCTTCTCGTCTGTCAGCTTCTTCACAGTTTCCCCATCAGGCTGTTCGCGATCATCTCGATGCCCAGCACCACAATCACCAGCGCAAAAATCAGGCGCAGCGTCTTCACCCGCGCCTTCACCAGAAGCTTCGCGCCCATCAATGCCCCAGCCAGCACCCCCAGCATCACCGGCATAGCCAGCTCCGGCGATATGTAACCGCGACTGAAATAAATACCCGCGCCGGCCGCCGCCGTCACGCCGATCATAAAGTTTGAGGTTGTCGTCGATACCTTGAACGGAAGCGCCATCGCCTGGTCCATCGCCAGCACCTTCACCGCGCCCGCACCGGTCCCCAGCAACCCCGACAGCGTTCCCGCTCCGAACATCAGCCCAAAGCCCACCGGAACCCGCTGCGCGACATACTCCTCTTTTTTCCCGTCATGGGGATAATCCCCGTGCAGCCGCAGCATTCCCGCCAAGCGGTTCGGCTTCAGCGTGCCCTCATCATGATGCTTCCCTTTGTACGACGCCACCGCCGAATACAGCAGCAGCAGGCCAAAAATAAACCCGATCGCCTCCGTCGGAACCTTCGTCGTCAGGTACGCCCCAAACACCGCGCCCAGCGTCGTCGCAATCTCCAGAAACATCCCGATCCGAATGTTCGAGAATCCCTCGCGCACATACGCCGCCGCCGCGCCCGACGATGTCGCAATCACCGACACCAGCGACGCACCAATCGCATACCGAATGTCCACGCCGAAGACCAGCGTCAGCAGCGGAACAATCACCACGCCGCCGCCCAGCCCCGTCAATGCTCCCAGCAGCCCCGCTAGCAACGAACCTAAAAAAAGTAAGCCGGAAAACTCAGCAGTACCCATGCCTTACCAGACTACAACCCAGCCGGAATCTCCACTCATCGCGCTGCAAAATATTTACAATCCCGCAACAAATCCGCGCGCGCCCCAGCGCAAAGAGCGAGAAGAGACCAGCAGCGAACAGCAAGCAGCTAGAACATAAAGCTAGCGTACTGAGTCTTAAATTCGTTAAAAAAATGATTTTGAGTCTTGTATCAGGGCACGACTTCAGTCGTGCCGTAAATGGCGCAATACAGATGGGCTTTACAGGCTGCGGAAAAACCCTGGATTCCTGACTCGCTTTTCGCTTCCGAGCGGATTTTTTGCCTTTTCGGCCTGTTGGGCCGCGAATTCCTGTTTTCGTTTTGTGCCTGAAAGCCG